>RCNC010000860.1_pt1 | contig 22611 bp, 18 predicted proteins | sample 2041301 | NCBI WGS metagenome assembly RCNC01 (sample SAMN09708231, study PRJNA481090) | Marine sediment metagenome, whole genome shotgun sequencing project. | biome: marine sediment; feature: ocean; material: sediment; isolation source: Sewage treatment plant 13A marine sediment (STP13A) ...
CGTGGGTAACAAGTTACCCACCCTACGTGACTATTGAAACACCCACCCCAGCGCCCCTGACCGTTCATTTGAAAACCCAACCGACCGCAGTTATGCCATCATTGAACATCAATAAATGACTCGATATCTTCCCGCGTGACCGGCCCAAGATAGGTCTTAACCGCATAACCATCAGGATTCAGAATAATCGTAGTCGGCAGTACCTTTGGTGCACCGAAAGGTTCGGGTGGAGCATATACATCAACCAATAATATCCGGTAACTCAGATGAAACTCTTCAAGGAAAGCATCAAAACTCTCTATATCCGTATCTTCAAACGCCAACCCCAATACGATGATGTCTTCACGCGCTTCATTTAAAGCGGACAGATCCGGAATTTCTTTTCGACAGGGCGAGCACCAGGTTGCCCAGTAATTGAGTACTACCCAATTACCCCGAAACTCACTCAAGCTGACTTCTTCACCGTGCAGATGTTGCAATGTAAATTCAATCGGTTTTTCTGTTTCAACCGATGCCAGGAGATTTGGCGAGGCCAACAAAAAAGCCATCATTACTGTCATTAATATTCTTGTCATTATATTTCCAATTTTCAGTGATCCGTATGCATGTACATGGCTTTCAGCGATTGTTGCATATTCAACTCACCCAGTTTGACAGAATCGAAAAATGCTGTATCCCATTCACTTTTGCTGGGTGTTTCCAGTTCCTCACCAACCGGCAAATAGTACTCACCAGCCTGATACAGATCCAACAGGCTGACCGTATCCAGGTCCCGGCAGAGTAGAAAGTTGGCGGATTCATCTCGTGTGACTATACCCGCATCAAGTAACCAGCCAAGCTGGCTTGTGAGTTCAGTTTCGGTCATACCTTCCAATTCAACCAAAAGTTCTTCAATAGACAAGGAGCGGCCGCTGGATTGTGCCTTCCAGAGGTGTCCGACCAGGCGATAAGCAAGCAGAAATCCCCATTTATTAGACCAACCCCAGTCTACCCTTCGGTCATTAAATGTGGTCAGAGAGGCCGCCAGTGAGGCTCCCAGCAGGACCACGATCCAAACCAGGTAGAGCCAGAATAGAAATATTGGAATGGTTGCCAGTGCGCCATAGATAACGTTGAAACTGGCATTTGCCACGAAGGAGACGAAAGCTATCTTTGCAAGCCCAAACAATACCGCAGACACAAAAGCGCCAACCACTGCATGCGTTATGTGAACATGACGGTTTGGAACCAGCATGAACATCAGTGTAAACATGAGCCATGAAAGAGAGAATATGCCTGTCGCACGCCAAATTGAGTGTGTAGATGCACCCAGTGCTACCTGCTCGAATATTGGCTGGGCACTGAGACCGATAGTAGCACCCAATGCCATTGGCCCCAACGTGAGTACCGCCCAGTACATGATGACCCTGTTTCGTATGCTGCGGGCAGCCGGCACTCGCCAGATCAGGTTAAACGTCCGTTCAATTCTTAGCATGAGCAACAATGCAGTCAGTATCAGAACCAGCGTGCCGGTCAAGGTCAGTTTGCCCACGCTTTCCAGAAATCCGGACAGGTACGATTGTATCTGGTCACCTGAAGCAGGTACGAAATTGGTGAACACAAATGATTGTAGTTGCTCACTCCATTGCTGGAACACCGGGAATGCCGACGCCACGCCGAAGACCACTGCGAGCAGGGGCACCATCGAAAGCAAACTGGTGTAACTCAGGGATGCTGCTTCATCAAACAACCTGTCTTCACTGAAATGCCGCCAGACATGGGCAGCCAATCGCTTGACACGGGGTACGCTGCTAAAAGATTCCCAAACGTTCACTTTGTCCTCCGGCTTTGTCTGACTGTATAATGACCAGCCCATTCACACAGACAGAAGGTTACCAGTTTGATGGTTCAAATACTGCATAATCCCCGTTGTTCAAAATCGCGCACCACCCTCCAGTTACTGAAGGACAACGGTGTTGAACCCGAAATCATTCTCTATCTGGATACACCACCCGATGTGAGTCAACTGACGGCAATCCTGGGAAAGCTCAACATGCAACCCAGGGATCTTATGCGTAAGGGTCAGTCCGAGTACAAAGCAATGGGGCTGGATAACCAACAACTCAGTGATGATCAACTGATAGCTGCCATGGTAAAGACGCCGATCCTGATAGAACGACCGATTGTGCTGGCAAATGATAAAGCTTCAATTGGCCGTCCGCCTGAATCTGTTCTGGAGATTCTCTGAATCCTGAAAACCAGAATCGCTGGTCGCAACTTATGCTGGCTGCCTATTTTGGCACGCTGGCCTGGCAGTTGATCTGGCACGGCTTGTTACCACCACCATTGGGTTCACGAAATATCGGCCTGGCTATCTTTGCCTGTTTACCGTTGTTGATCCCGTTGGCCGGTCTGGTGCGTTTGAACTATAAAAGTATGATCTGGGCAGGCTTGCTGCTGATGCTTTACATGACGATAGGCATCATGGAAATCTGGAGTAATCCGCCACAAAGAATACCGGCATCAGTACAGGTTGCGCTGGCTATTTTCTACCTGTTTGCTTTCAGAAAACGTAACCTGGCATAACCCAAACACGTCCAGTGCTCCGTCAATTTTCTGGCAACCCCTGGTCCTGTGGCTGGGCCGTTACCTCAATCTCCTGCAATGGCTCCGGGCGGGATGTGTAAAACTCCCGATAGAGTATGTCGATACGGGATAGCGCATGCATCAGGCTGGTTGGTACTGATCCCTGCCGACGCACGGCCCCGGGTTGCTTTAACCAGACTTCGCGTAATTTGTTCAGACGCTCCAGGGCAATCCTGTTGACGGATGTCAGGGCAACGTTGTCTTCCCGGAAGCGGCGTAAAGTGCGGCCTTCCAGCAACCCTCCATCACCCGCTATGGCGGTGCGAATCCTGTCAGAGTTAAACATCGATTCTGAATAAAACAGCATCATCTGCATACGCATCAGCGCTTTTGCGATGGAGACCTGTGACATCTCATCGAATAAGGACACATCATCACCCTCAGAATTTCTGGCGGTCGGCAGCAATACCCGCTGGTAAATTTCCGCCTGCTCTGCCTGGTATAAGGACTGCAGGTGCTGATTCAGTGGAATCATAATTTCCGGTGCCTCTGGTACTTCAAGCTTTGAGACACCAATGCCGGTAACAAACCAGTCACGCCATTCTGCACCCTTGTCCCAGTTATTCTGTAACAGGCGTGAAGGCAGACTTCTGGACGCGGCAAGATAGGTCAGGCGATTTGGCACGATCCCTCCCCGGTCTACACGCAACGGGGTCACTATCTTGCTGCCCACCCACTCGACCGGACAACTGTCGTTCAACACATCCTCTGAAGTCTGGGCGAATAAATAGTGATATTCGTCCTGACTGGTAAAGCGAAAACCAAAAATATCGCTAATCTCATCATTTTCCACATAGCGACCCATCAGGTCGAAACCCAGGTGCCCAAAATAATTGGCAACGTTCTCATCATCTGCCCGCACCAGCTTCGAACGCCGCCGCACCCACTCCATGTTGCGATAGCAGATTTCGATTTGTCCCATGCCTGTCTGCTCTGCGACCAGGTACTCTTCGGGAAACAAACCGATCAGTGCCCGGGTCGTGCTGAGACTTCCGGACATATCACATACTGCTTGCCTGTCACAAGGCTCGATCAGGAGGTCGTCGGGCCGGTAGCTGGTTCTTTGTGATGCATCCAGTTCAAGTGAGATATCAGCCCCCGTGCTGAGTCGCTCCGTTCGAAAATCTGCCTCGGCTTGTTCTATACCCAAATCCAGTTCCCGCAAAGCCAGTTCGTAATCTGTCATGGCGCGACTGACCGGGTCATTGACTCCCGGACCGGCATTGGCGAAACATGCTGATTGTTCTGTCAGCCCCAGGATAAGCTGTTCACCAATGCTACGCATTTTCGTTACACGGGCCTCATTTTCCAATGTATTGACAAATTCAGGAGAATATTGGGCAAACCAGGCCATGGTCGTTGCCAGTACAGCCCATTCCAATGGGTTAGGCAGTGGTTCAACCGGTGGTTGGCAGTCGACGGAATAACGGTCGTGCAAATATCCGATGCCATAATTGATTCTCTGCCAGGGGGTGACATTTAATTCACGTCGTAGCGAATCGGTGGTAAACGGTCCATCCATGTTGCCTGACAGTTCGGCCAGACGAGTTTCCTTCTCAGCCAGTTGCAACATGGTCTCCATGCAAGCGTCGAATTGGCGACGTGTCATAGCTGAACCGCCATCGTCATCCAGACTGGCGCCGATGCTGATACAGATATCAATTTCTTCAACAATCCTTGCACGTACCGGTGTTTCAAAGTAATAACCCATATCCGGAATCAGCAATGAAAGCTGTGCTACCGCTTTGGCCAGCAGCCCACGGTAAACCTTTATGTCACTAACAAAGATGTCAGGATCATCAGTAACAAGGGCCTGGGTAGCGGAATCATCAACAACAGGGTCCAGGCCAACGGAATCATCAATAGCCGCGTCGGCAGTCGTTGTAACGCTATCAGCAGACTCTTCACCAGCAGGTTCGCCGGCGGCAAGATCGTTGGCAGTAGATGCATTGGAGCTGGCAATCTTCAGCAGCACGTCATAACAGACCGCCAGTGTTGTATTAAAACGTGGATCGACGCGGGCGAAGTCCACGGCGTAATGTAAGGAAATGGCAGGCAACTCGGTCACCAGCCAGTTGACCAGTGAAACTGTTTCACCCGAATTTACGGGTATCTCAAGCAGACTTGAAGTAATCGACAGCAAACCCTGGATAAAATCAAAGTAACGTTCTTCATGCAAGCCATCGACAATGCTTGTGAGGTATAACAATTTCCTGACCTGATCCCTGGCGCGCGAATCTTCCTCTCCGGTCAACAAAGACATCTTTTCGAGCAAAGTCAGTCGAAGCTGCTTTAGTTCCCTGCTATCCGGCAGATTTGCAGTGACAGTACTGGACACCAATTTCGACATGGCAAGTGGAATATCTTCGATCACCGCTTCATGTGGAGCATCCTCGATCAGCATTTCCTCAATCACGGCTTCATGGTCTTGAGAGCTATCATCCAACACCACAGGTGATGGCAACTGCCCATCTGGGAACAAGGCATCTTCAACCACTTTCCATGCGGCATCCGTTGATTCCTGGGTACGCGTTAGCTGTAAAAATGTATCCCAGATGCCGATGGTATCTGCCTCAACTTCAAGCAGCAGGTTGGGAAGATTGGCTACGGCCAGCCGTGCTCTTGCCCTTTGGAACACCTGGTACAACAATACGGTTTTGGGGGCATGGCCTGGAAATACCACCGCTGAATCTTCAAGGTCATGTTGCTGCAGTTCTTCGCGCACCAGCCAGGCCGCCGGATCAAGCACCAGGCTGCGGGGTTGCACCCATCCATATCGATCAACCAACATGTGTAACCATGCACGGTCATCGAGAAAACTCTGTGCCAGGGCAGCGTGATCCACTTCGACTTCAAATTCAGTCTTGGTTCTTGCCACGCTCATTACATTGGCTGCAACTGCCAGGTCAAGCAGTGCCTGTTGGCGATATTCAGGTGTTGCCACAGCCTCGGCCATTTGATGGCTGTCAGGCAATGCGACTATCACTTCTACTGGATCTTCTACAGGTTCTTCTACAGGTTCTTCTACAAGCCCCTCAGTGGGTTCTTGTACGAGCTCTGATGTTGGTTGTTCACTTTGTTCCTGAACCTGTGCAAGCAGGCCGGAGGGCACTGTCAAAATCAACACGCAAATTAGCAACCACGGAACGGACCACCGTCTGCTATATTGCTGGATTATTGAGTCTGCTTTGCTCCGCAGGGCCTGAATATTCATATTTTTTTATCCGTGACGCTTGCAAGCTATACTAACTGCTGCCATATAACAGCGGCAATCAATTCAGTTGGAAAATGACAATGAAAAAACTACTAATTGTTACTACGGGCGGCACCATCGACAAAATTTATTTTGATGATATGAGTGATTACCAGATTGGCGAACCACTCATTGGTCAAATTCTCGATCACTTGAAAGTTGGTTTTGAGTTTGAAGTCATTGCATTGATGCGCAAGGACAGTTTACATGTCACCGATGGGGACAGAATGATAATCCGTGATGTTATCGCAGCCAGCGATGCGACGCATGTCCTGATTACCCATGGTACAGATAGCATGGTCAAAACTGCCCTGATGCTGGCCGATATCCCTGCCAAAACCATGGTGTTGACCGGCGCTTTGAATCCTGCCCGGTTTCGCGATTCCGATGCTATATTTAACATCGGTTGTGCCATCGGTGCCTTGCAAGCCGTGACCCCAGGTGCCTGGATAGCCATGAGTGGATGTATATGGGATCCGAGGAAAGTGAGAAAAAACCGCGCCCAAAATCGCTTCGAAAGTACGGCAGATCAGGCTTGATTTGCTGACAATGAGATATATCAACCGATACCTGGTCTGACAGGTCAGATATACAGCTTTAATGCATGTATCAGCAGGCCAACAAGCCCACCCACCAGCGTGCCGTTTATGCGAATAAATTGCAGATCACGACCTATCGCCAGTTCAACCCGGCGACTGGTGTCCGCGCCATCCCAGGATTTCACGGTATCACTGATCAGGCTCGCGATCTGGGCACTATTACGGCCAACCACCAGTGTGATCGCATCGACCAACCAGGCATTGATCCAGGTTTGCATGTCCGCATCACCGTCCAGTTCTTCAGCCATATTGTCCAGCCATTGCCCAACGTGTTGCCTGATCACGGAATCCGGTTTTTCGATGTCTGATTCAATATTGCGTGCAAGCTCCTGCCATAAGCCATACAGGTAGTCCTGCAGTTCATCGTTTGCCAATAATTGTTGCTTGAAATCATCTCCCAGTCGGCGATGTTCCGGGCTATTTTTCAGGTCTTGCGCGAATTCCTGCACCCATTGATTGAATTGTTCGCGCAGGGAATGTTCCTGATTCAACGCCATTTCAAACAGTTGATGCTCAATCCGTTCAAGCATCTTTTTCAAAATGCGGTCATCAACGAAACCCGGCAACCACCACGGACTTTCCTGTCGGACTTTTTCCCTGATTGCGTCACGATTGTCATGCACAAGGACAATCGTATTTCGCAACACCTGAGTCAGTATTTGCTGGTGTCTTTGCCCCCGGACCAACCACTCCAGTGTGTTACCAAGCAGAGGCGCCAGGCTGACGTTTGCCAATTGTTTACTGGAAAGCCTGGAAAGAAACCGGCGTACACGTTTCTCATGAAAGGCATCCAGAGCCCAACGAAGCACCACCGTCGTGAGATCTTCCACACTTTGGCGGCCCCTGTCACTTCTAAGCCAGCTAACTACGAATGCCGCCAGATTGGTATTTTGCAGTTTCTTACGCACCACATCCGGCTCAAGAAAATGATCTGCAACAAATCTCGACATGCTTTCGCCGATATCATTCTTGCGGTTGGGGATGATCGCGGTGTGCGGGATAGGTAAACCCAGCGGGTGACGGAACAGGGCAACCACTGCAAACCAGTCAGCGAGAGCACCGACCATACCTGCTTCGGCAAAGGCGTGTAACCAGCCAGCCCAGGAGGCGGGATGATGCAGGGTAAACGCGAACAGCAAAGCCATTAAAAAGAGCAGGAGCAAGGGTATTCGCTTCATACGGCGCAGTTGTAGCGCCTTATCCATAAACCTGCTCCATGTGATTTATCCCGGGAAGTCTAGAGTTTATACAATCTTTGCCGAGATGGAAGGACTCAGGACTGACGCTGTGCATTGACGCTATAAAGACAGAGCATCTCCGATGCCAGCATGGCAGCTGCGAGCGCTGTGACCTCACCGACGTCATAGGCGGGGGCTACTTCTACAACATCCATGCCCACCAGGTTAATACCCGACAGCCCACGGATGATCTCCAATGCCTGGAATGAACTTAAACCGCCACAAACCGGCGTACCGGTACCCGGCGCATAGGCCGGGTCCAGGCAATCGATATCAAAAGTCAGGTAAACCTTGTTATTTCCGACTATTTCCCTGATACGTTCAGCAGTTGAAGCCGGTCCATTCCCATGCACCCAGCGTGCATCGAGGATATTGAAGCCCATGGGCTCATCGTTGGTCGTGCGCAAGCCTATTTGTACCGAACGGCTATCGTCAACCAGGCCCTCCTTCACCGCGTGATAGAACATGGTGCCATGATTGAGACCCTTGGTTTTTTCACTCCATGTATCTGAATGTGCATCGAATTGCACCAATGACAAAGGACCATGAATGGCCGCGTAGGCCTTTAGCACCGGGTAGGTGACAAAATGATCACCGCCCAAAACAAGGCTGGCAGCTCCTGCTTCGAGTATGCCGGCGATATGTTTTTCTATGCAAGGTACGATGGTTTCTGGTTGACCAGCATCGAATTCGCAATCACCATAATCGACAACAGCAAGGTGATCAAACGGATCAAAATCCCATGGCCACGGTCGCTCCCAGCTGATCCCGGGTGTTGCCGCACGTATGGCACGCGGTCCAAAGCGGGCGCCGGGACGGTTTGTGGTTGCCAGGTCCAACGGGATACCGGTCACGGCGATATCCACACCGCTAAGATCCCTGGTATATTTTCGACGCATAAAACTGAGTGCGCCGGCATATGAAGGTGATCCTTTGACCGTGCCGTGTAGTTCGGTGGCGGTAAAAGCGTTATCCCAACCTTTTTTCTCACTCATCAGATTTCATACTCCAGGGGGTATCCATCAGGTTTTACCAGTCGTGTAAACATGCTGGTTTCACGGTCTTATTGCCTGTAAATACCATGACATAAATTTCCAGGTGTACTCCTCCATTTTTGAATACGGGCCTGGCTTGTAAAATCGTGAATTCACTCCTTCGGCATTGTATTCGATGATCCTTTTGTCGGCCAAGGTGGTGATATCCCATAACCAGGTCAGACGTGCCTTGTCATAGTCTCTGCCCTCCTCGGCATCTGCATTGACCAACCAGGTAATATCACACTCTGATTTGCCGAGGGAAACCGGTGTAAACCGGTAAATAACAACATGGTCACAATAGGCCAAAGCGAAGCTGACCGGCCCCACCTGAAAATCTGTGGCACCACCATCGTAGTCATTAATCTCACCCATCAACGGCGCCACCGGTTGACCGTCCTCACTACCGGTCAGATGGTCACGCCACATCGGGTAACGCTCAAAGGCATAACCGTTGCCAAAATCCGGTTCATCCAGGTAAATACGGTTCACTGCTTTTTCACTCAAACCACAGCTTGCTGCCCGTGACATGACTTCTTCCATCATCACCGTGGCTCGGGCATCCGGTTTAGCCAGGGAATGACCACGCGTGTACTCAGGGTGCGATGGGGCGCAGTGGTAACACTCGGAATAGTTCTCGACTGATAGCTTCCAGTTGGCATTGATAGAGTAGGTTTGCCGGTGCGCTACTTTAGCCTTATCAAGGCGGTAAGGACGCAAACAACCGCTCAAATCCTCTCGTACCGGCTCAAATGATGCAGGCTGTTCGGAAAAATTAATGTAAATCATACCTTCAAGTATTTCGGTATGAATCTTCTTGAGCCTGACTTCGGATTTATCAAAACTTTCCGGCATATGGGCTGCAGAGTGCAGTCCGCCATCCAGGTTATAGCTCCAACCGTGATAACGACAAACCAGCTTCCTCGAACAACCCCGTTTATCGAGACAGATTTTTGAACCACGGTGTCGACAAACATTCAACAGGGCGCTGACCTGGCCGTCTTCATTTCGAACGATGATGACCGATTCACCCGCCATTTCAAACAGGAACCAGTCGCCGATGGCTGGGATTTCACTTAGATGCCCGGCATATAACCAGCTTTTGAGGTAGACCTCATCAATATCACGTTGATAGATGTCCTCATCGGTATAAAAGGCCCGATCCAGCGAAGTTCTGGCTGGATGTGTGTCAATTAGCGTTGATAATACGTGATCTTCCATGTTTTCCTTTCGATTTTTGTTAGAACCTATTCCGCCATAAGCCCGGGGAAAACACCCCGCAGGTAGGATATGCTGATTTCCCGTGCCTGTGCCAGGTTCATTTCCTCCGGACTTAACAGCAAATCCAGCCATAGGCCTGCGTGCATCGCCACCAGGCCAGTGGCAATATGTTGAGCGTTGGCATCATATCTGCCCTGCCTGACAATTTCTTCACAAAGCCCGGTCAGCATCTTTTTGTATTCACGGCCTCGCTCTGCATAAATTCTGCGATAGGTAAGCCGTGAGCCACTCTCACCCCAGAAGGCAAACCAGACTGCCAACTTGTTGCGTTGACAAATCTTTTTATCAAAATCCACAGTTACCAATGCATTCAGTTTATCCCCTGCCGAATCCCCACAGTTGTCCAGGGCCTTGTGCCAGGCGCTGCGATACTCATCCACAACATAACGCAGGGTTTCTTCCAGCAAACGTTCCTTACTTTGGAAATGCAGGTTGATAATGCCCTGGCTGAGTGCCGCTTCTTTGGACACAGTTGCCATGGTGGTTTCAGACAGGCCACGTTTTGCAATCGTACGTATGGTCGCCTTGATCAGCTGGGCCTGACGTTGTTCCTTGGAAGCGGTGCGTCGCTTTTTTCGGGGCTTGGTTGCGGACTGAATCAAACTCTATCCTCGTTTTGATAGTACGGAAATAACGGATTTTCAACTCAGCATAATTCCTTTTTGCCGGCTTTTCAATGAATGAACAGTCATTCATTCACCATAGACAAAAGAGATGGATTATGCGAATCTATCACAACACAGAAGATCACTGACCAATCCACCAGGTATTGATATTCCAGGAGCCGGAAAGCGTGAAAAAATATGATGCTATCGTCATCGGTGCAGGCCATAACGGTCTGACCAATGCTGCCTACCTGGCCAAGGCGGGGCTTGACGTTTTACTACTTGAAAAAAATCCCTACATCGGCGGTGCTACCGTTAGTCTTAAGAAGCACAAGGATTGGATATATTCCAATTGTTCTTATGTCAGCAGTTTGTTGCGCCCAGAAGTCTATCGCAGCATGAATCTGGCCAAATATGGCCTGCAAATCGTGCCTTACGGTGGCAACGCGACCATTTCACGAAATGGCGATTACATAGGGTCATACGTTGATCCGGATGCGTCTCGCAGGGAAATGGCCCGTCTCAGTCCGCGTGACGCTGACGCCAAGGTCCGTTTTGACCGTGACATCATGCGCCAGGCCAAATTTATAAGACAATTCCTGTTGCGCACAGCCCCGGATCCGACCTCGTTCAGACCCCGTGACCTGCGGGAAATGATGCTTATGGGCAAAACATTGCTAAAGTCGGGCGAGGACGTCATCTACGACATGATGCGTCTGTATACGATGAGCATTTCGGAGTTTCTGGACGAGTATTTTGAACATCCGTTAATCAAGGCATCCAAGGCAGGCAGTGGGATTATCGGATCTGCCATGGGAGTCATGTCACCCGGCACGGCATACGTGCTACTGCACCATGCCATGGGTGACGTTGACGGTAATATGGGTGCCTGGGGTTTCGCGCGGGGCGGCATGGGTGCCATCGCCAAGGCAATGGCAGACTGTTATGAGGACCATGGTGGTGAACTCTTAACGGAGGCGGGCGTAGAACAGATCCTGGTGCGCAACGGTAAAGTGACCGGTGTGGCACTGGAGAACGGAGATGAATATCACGCAGATGTTGTGGTTTCAAACCTGACACTGCCGCGCACCTTCCTCGAGTGCATGGACAAAAATGACCTGGATCCGGAATTCATCCGCAAGGTTAAGAATTTCAAGATTCGCGGCTCGTCCGGCAAACTAAATTTTGCACTCGATGGCGTGCCCAATTTCACTGCACTGGAGGGCAATCCGGAACTCATCAAGGGGGATTTACACCTGGTTGATACCGTTGAACGTCTGGAGCGCGCTTATGATGACTGGAAAAGCGGCATTTGGTCACAAGACCCCTATGTCGACATTCTCATACCGTCGCTTACGGATCCAACCATGACACCACCGGGTAAGCATTTCATGTCAGTCTTTGTGCAATATGTACCACCCAAAGTAAACGGTGAGGACTGGACCACCGATCTGCGCGACCAGTTTGGTCAAACCGTCATCAACAAAATCGAATCTTACGCACCGGGTTTCAAAGATCTGATCCAGCATGTGGAAATACGAACACCCAGGGAACTCGAAGATGAGGTCGGGCTGACCGAGGGTAATATTTTCCTTGGTGAACTGACCATTGACCAATTGTTGTTCAATCGTCCGATACCCGGTTACGCACAATACCGGGGACCCACAAAAGGCCTGTATATGTGTAGTTCTTCAAATCACCCCGGAGGAGGCGTGATGGCAGCCCCGGGTGCCAATGCAGCACGTGAAATCCTCAGGGATATGCGCAAACCCAACACCGTACCGGAGGGCTGGGTCGATGACTGATGCCAACAATCATACCGTTATCATTGGTGCAGGCCACAATGGTTTAGTCTGTGCCGCATACCTGGCCAAAGCTGGCAGAAAGGTGACCGTACTGGAAGCGGCTGAACAGCCTGGTGGCGCCGCTGTTACACGTGAGTTCGCGCCTGGATTCAAGGTCTCTGCAGGCGCACACCTGCTCTATATGCTCGACAGGAATGTTCGCAAGGAACTTTCTCTCGATTCGATGGGCCTGTCTTTTTCACAACAGGACATGAAGACTACAGCCCTGAGTGATGATGGCAACCACCTGGTGATTGCAGACGATTCCCTGCAAGGGGCGAATATCAGCAGCAAAGACCAGGCGTCAATGAAGGAATACCGGCGTTTCATGAAACGTTTCGCCGGCATTATCAATCGTCTGAATAATCGCATCCCCCCCAGGGTAGGGACTAAAAATCGCAGCGACTGGATGAGCCTGGCAAAAACAGCCCTGGACGTTCGATGGCTGGGTCGGGATGACATGCGTGAGTTTCTGCGTGTCGCGGGCATCAATATTTATGATGTTTTGCAGGAAAACTTCGAGCATCCCTTACTGAAAGGCGCCCTGAGTATGGATGGCATACTTGGTACCCATCTCGGGCCTCGTTCCAATAACAGCGTTTTTTGTGCATTACACCGTCTCAGCGGTCTGCAAGGCATGGCCATACCCAAAGGCGGCATGGGTACGGTTAGTAACGCATTGGCCAGGGCCGCAACTGCTCAGAGCGCTACCATAAGGACATCTGCCGTGGTTTCCCGCATCCTGATGGAAGGTGATCACGTTTGCGGCGTGGAACTGCAAGACGGCGAGATAATAGCCGCCAGCACCGTGATTTCCAGCGCAGACCCGAAAACAACTTTCCTTGGTTTACTGGGTGCCCGCAACCTGGAAGCCGGTTTTGTGCGCAGGATTGAGAATATCCGTATGCGGGGTAATACAGCCAAGCTACACCTGGCGCTCGACGGTTTGCCGGATTTCAGCGGGCTTGAGCAAAACCGTCTCGCTGACAGATTACTGATTGCACCCGACATGGAATATGTAGACCGTGCTTTCAACCATGCAAAATATGGCGAGTTCTCGGTCGAACCGGTGGCGGAAATCACTATCCCCAGCATTCAGGATGACAGCCTCGCACCTGAGGGTAAACACGTGCTCTCAGCGATAGTGCAATACGCTCCTTATCAATTGAAAGAAGGCTGGGAGCAAGGGAAAACCCCGTTTACAGCCCTGGTAATTGATACGCTTGCGAAATATGCACCAGGACTTCGGGATCAGATAATTCATCAGGAGCTACTAACCCCCAAGGATATCGAACGCGATTTCCGTATCAGCGGCGGTCACTGGCACCATGGTGAACTGACCATAGACCAATTCCTGATGTTGCGACCTGTGCCACATGCTGCGCAGTACGCCAGTCCGGTTAACGGACTCTATCTGTGCGGCGCAGGCAGCCACCCCGGTGGCGGTGTAATGGGCAGTGCCGGTCGTAATGCTGCCAAAGCCGTGTTGGATACTAAAGACATTGAGGGCGAACACTCATGAGCCAGATCAACACAAAAGATAAAATCGGACCTATTGACTATTCCACCAAGGCTCACTATAAAACCAAGGTTTTTCAAAGTCCGTTCCATTCGCGCCTGGAACCGTTGAATCATTTGAAAGAATGGGGACGCTGGGCAGACTACCTGTCACCCCATGCTTACACCGATTCTTCCATGGAATATTTTGCCTGCAGAAATGCCTGTGCAGTATTCGATCTAACCCCCATGACCAAATATCGCATCAGCGGGCAGGATGCCCTGCCCTTCCTGAACCGCCTGGTCACACGCGATGTCAGCAAAATCAAACCGGGCCGTGTTGGATATTCGGTTTGGTGTGCTGACGATGGCCGGGTCATAGACGACGGCACCATATTTCATTTGCATGACAACGAATATCGTCTGTGCTCACAGGAACGCCACCTGGACTGGCTGCTGTGTAACACGGTCGGCTTTGATGTCTCGGTAAAAGAGGAAACCCATGATGTAGCGGCACTTGCAGTGCAGGGCCCGACGTCTTGCGCAATACTCAAGAAAATGGGTCTTGAAAATGTCGAAAATATGAAACCTTTCGATATCTGGTACTTTCCCTTCGAAGACACACAACTGATGGTTTCCCGAACCGGTTTCACCGGCGATCTGGGTTATGAATTGTGGATTGATCCAGAACATGCCGAAGCACTTTGGGATCGCCTGTTTGAAGCGGGCCTTTTGCATGGCATACAGCCGATGGGTGACGTTGCCCTGTCGATGCTGCGTGTCGAGGCCGGTTATATCCAGGCTGGCCACGAGTTCCTGAATACCAATGCTACCGTGCGTCATAGTCATACGCGTTCGCCATTCGAGCTTGGGCTCGGCTGGCTGGTCGATTTAAAAAAACCGAACTTCAATGGCCGCAAGGCATTGTTGGAGGAAAAGAAATCCGGGCACCGTTACAACATGGTCAAGCTCGATATCGACGGCAATAAACCAGCCAATGATTCCTACGTATTTACGACCAAAAAGAAGTTCGTCGGTACGGTGACATCGGCTGCCTGGTCACCCTCGGCCAAGGCAAGTATTGCCCTGGCAACACTGGAATCACCGCATGGCAAGCCGGGCGAAGAATTCCTGGTGGAAATTTACTATCAGAAAGAGCTCAAATGGAGCCGGGTACTGGCCAAAGCACGGGTGGTCAAAGATGTGTTTTATGACCCACCCCGAAAGCGTCAGACACCACCGGCAGATTACTGACCTGTCGCTTAGAACTTCGTCTGGCGCAATCCCAAAAGCACCGTCATCCCGGCCTTCACCGGGATGACGGTGCTTTTGGTTGGCACTGTTCTGGGGTTACGGTTCTTTTTTTTTTGAAATTACGGTAAACAATTAGAGGAAAGCGGTAACTTGGATGTCTCGCCGGGAATATCTTGCACCAGTGCGGGTAAAAGGTAACCGGGCAAGGAACTTCGTAACTGTCTATAAAGCCTGCGGGACTCATCCTCCGGCACATTAAAATGTGCAGCACCCTGCACTTTATCCAGTTGATGCAGATAGTACGGAATAATCCGGCTTTCAAATAATTTATGCGATAAATCAACCAGTGTCTGCGCACAATTGTTAACCCGGTTGAGCAAAACCGACTGGTTGAAGAGTGTGTAACCCTCCCGGGCTAACAGTCTAAACGCTGCCTGGTTGGGCCCTGAGATTTCATTCGGATGATTGACGTGGGTAACCAATACGATCTGGCCATCGAAGCTCCGCAATACCTCAAGCAATGTATCACTGACCCTCTCCGGCAACACCGATAACAAACGACTGTGGATACGTAACAGACGGATATGCGGGATTTGGTTCAAATTGCTGATCAACTGTGCCAGTTTCCTGTCACTGAGCATCAGCGGATCTCCACCGGAAAGGATCACTTCCCTGATCTCCGTGTTTCGGGACAGATAGTCCATCACCTGTGTGTTCAACTTGTAATCTGCACTGGCCTCACCATAGGGAAAGTGACGCCGAAAACAATACCGGCAATGGATGGCACAGGCACCGGTCAAAGCCAGTAATACCCGACCATGATATTTATGGATTAAACCCGGTACGGGCATAAACAACTGATCGTCAACGGCGTCCTTGCTGTATCCATCGGTTATCCGGAGCTCATCTGCAACCGGTAACACCTGCAAAAGTAAGGGATCAAACGGGTTACCCTTTTCTATCAACGAGGCAAAATATCTTGTTACCCTTACTGCAAATTGACCACTACTTTTGATTTCTGCATATGAATGGTCAATTTCACAGTAATCAAGCAGGTCATCAAGCTTACGAAATGATTCGGAAGCAATAAGCTTCCAATCCCGATTTTGTTGTGAAAATCCGGAAGCGGCTGTCAGGAGCGTGTCAGGCATGCCTGTCACACCCTGTGTCAATGATCATTTTTTCATTGCCTGTTTACGTTTTTGCGCCAGGCGTTTATCTGCGTCCTGGTTGTAGGCCTTTGCAGCGGCCAGCAATACATCCGGGTGCAAACGCACCTTGTAATCCGGGTTGATATACGCAAAATTGATGATTCCATCAGCACCGATGATATAGGTCGCGGGTGCCGGCAAAACGTGGTGATTCTCACCCGATGCCCTTTCCAGGTCTATACCGTAACCCAGGTAGCGCTCGTTCAACTCATCGTCGACCTGGAAAGCCAAGCCAAAAGCCCGCGTCGCATCCAGTGAGGAATCCGAGTAAATCGTGTAAGTACTACCGGGATCATCCAGACTTTCAAACAACAGTTCTGGTTTGTCGATGCTGATGAACCAGATATCAAAACCCATTTCTTTGAGCTGCTCTTCTGCCAAACGCATTTCAGACAAATGCAGATTGCAGTAAGGACACCAGCCACCACGGAAAAACGTCAGTACGATGGGTTTGGTCTGCGCATCTGATTGGTATTGGAAAGTCTGGTTCCTGACATCCCTGACCATGAAATCCGGCGCCTTCATTCCAGCCAGAAGTGGCTGCACCTGGTCGGCACTGTCATGTATGTCCTCGCGGGTGTTTGCGGCCATGACTGTCACCGAAAACACCATCAACATGACGGCCGTCAATCCACTGCTTATACTTTTCATTGTTACGCTCCTTGATTGGTCAGGCCACTAGTGTTCCGTCAACGTGATAATTGCGGATTCGGAGCACTGGTGACCGTGCGAACTGCCATTGTATTGCAAACGACCCCGACTGGTTATCTTGCAGACGACCTTCTTGGGCCCGATTCACTGCCATTTGAGTCAGTTTTTGTGAACGATTTTCATTATTAATTGATACAGGTCAATTGTTGCATATTATTTATTCCTTCTGGGCTATTGAAACCAATGCGAAACTTGACGGGAACAGCCTCGGCAAAGTGAATATTGACCCCTGGGTTTATTCTGTGAATATCGGTTACCGCTTCTGATTTCTCTCCTCAATATTAAGGGGCCGTTCAGGCCCCTTTTTTTTGTCCCGGAGTTTGACTCCAGCGCTACCAAACACTGCCTTTTGGCCTACTTACTTTTGGCCCATGTAATTGAAAACTGTCTGTGTTCTCATATGTCTGTCGTTGAGGAATTGGTCGTTCAGCAAGGGCAGAAAATTAAAATGTAACCAATAACTAGTGAAGATCGTCTAAACAAATAGGTATTGCTACAAAGGGCTGGTGTTTTAAAGGCAAGTTTGCCATTTAAAAAAGCATCCGCCCATTTTTGTGTGGGTAATAGAAAAAGTGAATGTTGTCACTAAAGAAACACATTTAGAGAGGATTTAACGTGAAAAAGTTGCTGAAGATTATTGCACCGGTTCTGGTACTTGTCGTGAGTATTGGCGTGGTGTCGGCCTTGAGTGCCGCAAAACCCGCACCGGAAAAGAAGGAAGAATCACAACGGCTGATTTCACTATATGTGGATGAGGTTAAGTCGGACATGGTCACCATTTCGGTTCAGACCCAGGGTGAAGTTAACCCCAAGACGGAAATTGACCTGATACCACAAGTATCCGGTCGGATTGTGGGTATTTCCGAGTCTTTTGCGGAAGGTGCTGAGTTTGATCCGGGTGAAACCCTGATCAAAATCGATGACACCAATTACAAACTTGCTGTCATCCGTGCCGAGGCACGCGTGGCAGGCGCCCAGGTCGCTATTCAGCGTGAACTCGCCAATGCAAAAATCAAAAAAGAGCACTGGCTTGATAAACGCAACGAAGGTGAGCCAAGCGCATACGCACTGAACAAGCCACAAGTGCTGGAAGCAGAAGCCCTGCTACTGGCTGCTGAAGCCGATTTGAAAGAAGCCCATCTGAATGTGGCTCGTACCGAGATTAATGTGCCTTTCCTCGGCCATGTGCTCAAAAAGAACGTTGGTATTGGACAGTACGTAACTGCTGGCACCAGCCTCGGTCGTGTCTTCTCCACCGATACGGTTGAAATTCGCCTGCCACTCACCGATGCACAATTGGAAGAGTTGAACCTGCCGATGGGATTCATGGCCGATGCATTCAATGCACCAGTGGTGCAATTTAGCGCTCACGTTGGTAACCGTGAACACTTCTGGACTGGACGTATTGTTCGTACCCACGCTTCAGTTGACCGGCAAACCCGTCTCATATACGCCATAGCCGAAGTTCAAGACCCCTACGGTCTGGGTTCAGACGATGGTGCACCCATGGCAGTTGGCATGTTTGTCAACGCAGATATCGAAGGTGTTAACAGCCAGTCCGCATTGGTGCTTCCGCGCCTGGCATTGCGTAATGCCAACAAGGTATATGTCATCACTGATGAAAACCGGTTGGAAATCCGCACTGTCGAAGTGCTTTCCACTTCCAAGGACACCGTGTTGGTCACCGCTGGTGTTGAGATCGGCGACAAAGTCGTGACATCCACCATCCCGGCAGCTGTTGATGGTATGGAAGTCCGCGCCATCACCCGTGAGCAGCAAAGCTAAATAAATCCTAAGAGGGAGTAGGGTATGAATGGTTTGATTGCCTGGTGGGCACGTAATTCTGTAGCCGCAAATCTGGTTATGATCGGTATTTTTGTTGCCGGCACCATCGGTTTTTCCCAAATGGAACGTGAAATGGACCCACAAGTCCGTTTCCCCGGCCTAGAGATTGGAGTTTCCTGGCCGGGTGCTGCACCCCAGGAAGTCGAGGAGCAAATCGTTGCCCGAATCGAAGAATCCGTGCAGGATCTCGATTCAATTGAATGGGTACGGTCTACTTCAGCGGAAGGTTATGGTAGGGTTGTTATTCTCGCCGAACAGCAGGTAGATTTTACCCAGTTCATGAACGACGTGAAAATACGCGTCGATTCGATTTCTTCATTCCCACGTGATATTGAGCCGCCACAGGTTCAGCAATTTATAAACCGCAACGAGTTTATGCGGGTGGCCGTGCATGGCGACCTCGATGAGCGTGAACTCAAACGCCTGGCTGAAACCCTACGGCGTGAAGTCGCACAATTAAAAGCGGTTACCGTTGTTCAGCTATTTGGAACACGTCAGGAAGAAGTCTCGATCGAGGTCAGCGAAGAAGCATTGAGACGGTATAACTTGAGCTTCACGGAAGTCGCCAACGCAATACGAAACACCTCTATTAACCAATCTGCCGGCCAGGTACGTACTGAAGTGGGAACTTACCAGTTGAAGGTTCGCAGCCAGGCAAACACCGAAACGGAATTCGGCGACATTATCATTCGTGAAACCTCGGACGGGGGTGTTATCCGCGTCGCCGATGTGGCCACCGTACTGGATGGTTTTGAAGACAACCCCATCCTGGCAACCCTCAATGGTGAACCTGCTGTACTCATCCAGGTCATGTCCACCGAGGTTATGGATATTGTTACCGCCTCTGAGTCGGTTAATGAATGGATTGAGAAAAGAAGGGATTCATTACCAAAAGGTGCTTCACTGACACTGTGGACCGATAACGCGGTCGATTTCAAGAGCCGGATGGCTACCATCGGCAGTTCCGCCGCAATGGGTCTGGTATTGGTTATGATCGTACTGGTGCTGACCTTCATTCTGGGTAGCAGTAGGTATTGCAACAGCCTATGCCGGCGCATTCGTTCTGCTGGGGCCGATCGGTATTTCATTGAATATGCTCTCCACCTTCGCATTTTTGCTGGTGCTGGGTATCGTTGTTGATGATGCCATCGTGGTGGGTGAAGGCATACACTCCGAGGCCAACCGCATAGGCGGTGGTGTCAATGCTTCCATTGCCGGTGCCCAACTGGTCGCAAAACCGGTCGTCTTTGGTGTGATCACCACGATATTGGCTTTTCTTCCCTGGCTGTTTGTCAGCGGCGGCACATCCGAATTCACACGGCACATCACATGGGTCGTCATCCTTGCCCTGGGCTTTTCACTGGTTGAATCCCTGTTGATCCTGCCATCACATCTTTCAAGCATGAAACCACGTCAGAACCTCAAGGGATTTGGCAAGTTTCAAAAACGGATTGCAGATAGCATCCTGAATTTCTCGGAAAATCACTATCGCGGAATCGCAACCTGGGCGTTGGACCGCCGTTATCTGACGACCAGTATTTTTATTGGCATTCTTGTCATCGGTTTTGGTCTCTTTGGTACCGGTTGGGTCAAAAAAGCCTTCATGCCGGATATCGAATCCGATCAAATCATTGTTAACGTCGTTATGCCGGAAGGCGCACCTTACAGTCGTGCCCTTGAGATCCTTGCCCAGCTTCAAGCGGCGGAGCTGGAGTTGGTTGAAGAGGTTAACCAGCGCACCGATGGCCAGGGCGTCCTGATCGAAAACTGGTACACACGCTCACGTCGCGACAGCGTGTTGGCCATTGTAAAACTCGCACCACCGGAAGTGCGCGATATGACCGCCAAGGAGGCCTCGATCAGGTTACGTGAACTGATGGGCGATGTACCCGATGCGCGCGAAGTATCGGTTCAGTACACACAAAATCAAAACGACCCTGATTTCGAATTATCCATCCGGCACCCGGACCTGGATGTCTTACGTGCAGCCACAGCGGACGTTGAAACCCAATTACGGACTTACGCAACCATTTATGACGTTCGCAACAATCTCGAGGGTGCTTCAGAAGAAATCCGCCTGACCATGAAACCGGGAACGGCCAAACTTGGCCTGACCCTGGCTGATGTCAACCGACAGGTGCGCCAGGCATATTTTGGTGAAGAGGTTCAACGTCTGGCACGCAACGGCCAGGATGTACGTGTAAAAGTCCGTTATCCGTTGGAATCCAGGCAAAACATCGAAAGCCTGAAGAACTTTCGCGTACGCACCAATGATGGACGTGAATTACCACTGCTCGCCGTCGCTGACCTCGAATACGCTCCGGGCATTAGTCGTATCCAGCGCTGGAATGGTAACCGCGCTGCGCGGATCAGTGCCGACCTGAAAGAATCGGTACGTGACGACATCATGAAAGACCTGAATGAAAATTTCTTCCCCGAATGGGAAGAACGTTACCCCGGTATCAGTCGTGGCGCCGTTGGACAGGCTGAAGGTGAGCAACGATTTATCAATGAAGTCATGGGGCTGTACGTGATGGCATTTTTCGCCATGTATACCTTGCTGGCCATCGCTTTCAGAAGTTACTGGCAACCGATACTGATTTTGATTGCAATGCCGTACGCATTTGTCGGGGCCATATTTGGTCATACGGTCATGGGTCTGACCATGGCGATTTTCAGTTACTTTGGTATCGCGGCAGCCGCTGGTGTGGTGGTGAATGACAACCTGGTGCTGATGGATTATTGCAACCGTCTCAGGGACAAGGGTTTATCCGCAAGAGAAGCCATCATCGAAGCGGGTGTGGTTCGATTCAGACCTATCCTGCTGACTTCGGTAACGACCATTGTTGGTCTGAGCCCAATGATGTTTGAGCGCTCCATGCAGGCGGCATTCCTGATACCCATCGTCGTGTCATTGGCATTTGGTGTGTTCTTTGCGTTCTTTGTCACTCTTCTGATGGTGCCATCGCTTTATGGTATCGGGCTGGATATTGACGCGTTCTTCGGTGGTATCAAGAAGAAGATAAAAAGCAAATTGCCGGGTAGTTCACATCACGATGTGGAGGCTACTAACCCGTAACGGGAGCCTTGCCCGCTACAAATGCCACTTGAACCGAAAGTGGCGCTGGGGTGGGTTATTCCTTCCGGGACACGCCAGACACATATGTGGTCCCCGAGGCACTTCGCGTCGCACACAGCCCAGGCTGCCCTCTCGACCGTTGCCCGGCCTCACCTTGTCACCTTGTCCATGTGCTCAATCGCGAAGTACCGTTCATCCTGAACATAACGGACCCAGGAGGAAGCACCAACGCCGTAAGTTTTCTATAGAAGTTTTTGAGTGGTCAGACTAGTTACACAGGATTGCGACATTAGAGAGTGTCTCGACTCCACCGGTAACGATCTGATCACCCGTATTGTCACAGACAGTACTGTCAATCAATGTCATGTTGCCGCTGGCATTCAGACCATCTCCGGTGTTGGTTTTAATAATCATCAATCTGCCGGAAATATTACCGTCCATGGCCAGGATTCCACCGCTACTGCAGTTGGAGGGCTCCCACGTCCATAAATTTGCTGGCGTAATATCCCAAAGCCTGCAGCCGCCACCAGGGCCA
>RCNC010000636.1_pt1 | contig 22603 bp, 20 predicted proteins | sample 2041301 | NCBI WGS metagenome assembly RCNC01 (sample SAMN09708231, study PRJNA481090) | Marine sediment metagenome, whole genome shotgun sequencing project. | biome: marine sediment; feature: ocean; material: sediment; isolation source: Sewage treatment plant 13A marine sediment (STP13A) ...
GAGGAAACTCGATGAAATACTCTGAGTCTGCGTGTACGAAGTCTTTCTCCTCCCAATACGGCAGGGATCTTCGCATCGACGAGTAATTCAGATACCAGAACAGCAATCTCCTGTAACGATGTTTCAGCAGTAATCCTACTCATTCGCTAGCACGCTCAAGTGATTTTCCACTTCGGCGTGGTCGCTGACGCTCGCGAAAATATTCGGCCGTGATGTCTTCGGGCAATGCCCTGAGTTCCGCGGCCAGGAATTGTCGAAGCCGTTCAGTCATCGGGCTCCTCGGATTGAACTCAAACACGCGAGTGCGCCCTACTTTTCGGCTGACCAGCACTCCGGCCGCTTCGAGCTTCTGGAGTTGTTTCTGGACTGCATAGAGCGGAATCCCATACGCCTTGGCAATTCGACTTGCATGCCCTGAGTCATAGTTCTCCAGGAACAGTAGTACTGAGGCAGCCGTTCGATTGCCGAATATGGCCTCGAGAGCTGGGGTCATTTTGCACACCTTATTACCAATAATATTGGTTATAATACCAATATTATTGGTAATTCAAAGCAATGCCTTCAGCCAAACACCATGGGTGATGCCCACCTAGCTTTGGTAGGCTCCCGCGGAATAAGTCAATTCATACGAGTGAGAGTACAGCTCAATTATGTTTCCCCAGGGATCTTCCATATAAACCATGCGGTAGGGCTTTTCATCCGGATAATATTCTCGGATCGGCATTCGTTGACGACCACCAGAAGCAACAATCTTTTCTGCAAGCCCTTCGACATCCGGGTCAGTAATACAGAAGTGGAAGATCCCTGTCTTCGAATATTCCAGGTTGTTATCTGGAGTCTCATTCGTTGGAAACTCGAATAGTTCTATGCCGATCCTGTCTGCCGTGGCCAAGTGGCAAATCTTGAAACTCGTCCAATCAGGCCCGAAGACATCAGTGCACATGATGCCAATCGCGCTATCGTCTTTGGTGATCTCCGTCGGTTTCATTATGGGGTAGAAGCCCAGCACCTCCGTATACCACTTGAACGCGGCATCAACATCGGGGACTGACAGTCCTATGTGATTAAAAGCTCTGGGATAAGTCATACTATGGCCTCTTTATTATTACGGAAGTTCAAGCGCGAGTTATTGATGTGCAACAACGGCTAAGTTAAGCACACATTCGTCTGCGACGGTTCTATCAAATTTCCTGTGCTTTTCAGGCGAACGGCCACCATGCCCGGTATCATGTCTGTCGCCTTTCGAGAGTGTAGTAACGATTAATAATGTGAGTGTGCTATGTACAAATTCTGTCTGGTTTGGACGATTCTGATGTGTTCTGCATGCGTTGACCGAGGCGCACCCGCGACTTCGCTGATGCTGGAGCCCATCGGAAAAGGGCCGTATATCGTCGGATCAACGAATATGGCGGTGGCGGCCGAGTACGCCGACATCGGCGACGAAACCATGCACGAATACCTGCTCGGTCGAGCCGAAAAAGCCGGCGCGCCCCGCTACGTAGCCGATATCCTGGAGCATCCCGATTCCGCGTGGATCACCAATGTACCGATCCCAAACGATGGCGGGCTTTACGGTCCAGCAAGCGGTCTGACCTTGCCGGTCGTAAGCTTCCTGACGTTTCCATCAGTTGCAGACCAGCGGAAAGGCGTCTATCGGTTTCCGTACTTCGACGCACAGTACGGCGTTTTCGAGGACATGCTTGGTGCCGGGGAAGCGCCAAGATTTGCCGATCCCGACGAGCGCTATCCACTGATCATCCTGGCTCACGGTTCCGAGGCGCACGGCATTTATGACGTAAAACACGCACACAATCTCGCACGCCACGGGTATATCGTCGCTGTCATTAACTACGGTGATGAACGGACCGCGATGGCAGCTGGCCTGAATCCTCACGTCGGATTTCTCAGACCACTGATTACTTCAGCCGTCCTGGATTCGATTCTGGAAAGCGAAGCATTCGGATCACATATCGACACCGACAATATCGGAATTACAGGTCATAGTTTCGGTGGCTTCACCGCACTCGCTGTGATGGGTGGACCGTTTCAGGGTAACGACGCGACAGTCCATGACAAGCGCATAAAGGCCGCAGTTGTCGCAGCGCCTTGGGTCGGTGGACACTACGACGGCAATGATGTTTTCGCATTCGGGCCGGATAACACCGGATTGATAGACGTAGGCGCTCCGGTTATTTGCTTCTTTGGGAGCAAAGACGAGTCGACGTTGGCTGCATTCATACTCCCAGCGACTAAACAACTGTCCGGTCCTACCTACGTCGTAGAACTCGTCGATCAACCACACATTTTTGAACAGGGGTCTTGGGAAGATCGTGACAATTGGGAACTGTTGTTTTATTCCGCCTATTTGAAGAACGACCCCGCATCACTGGAACTCCTAAAGACCGGCAGCTCAATGAAAGGCGGCAATGAGGACATTCAGCTATTCGACTACCAGAGGTCGATGAGCAACGACTGAACTCACCCATTGGAAATTCCGTTAAGGCCACCTCCCGCGACGTTGGCTCTACAACTGAACTCGGACTGTCTGTAGCGCATTGGCCGCGATAACGATCTCCGCATACTGAGTGCCGATTTGCAGCCAGTACCGGATCGGCTCCTTGGTTGTATTCAACATCTGAACACTCAACAGGTCGTCATCGTTTATCGTCGCACTGGCGTGTAGCGCGTCATCATCGAGGTCGTCGAGATGCTTGTCGGTTTGTACAGCTTTGTCTCCAGGCCGAATTGTGCGGCTAAACTGTGCCAGGACATGATAGATCGGGGTGTAGTAAACCTGACCGGTTTTCACATCGATCATGATCGGCGCACCGCAATAATTGCCGGCATGGTTAGGGCCGCCGTTTTGATCCAAAGCAATATTCCAGTCGATCCAACCTTCCATCCAATGATTGAGGCTGACAATAATATTTCTGGCATAGCGATGAACCGGTGTATAGACCGGGTGATCCACGTTGTTCGGCGCCCAGGTGGCCGTATACGCCCAATCCGTGGCATTTTCGTTCCACCAGAACGCATCGTTGTCGAACCAGTCTGATTCCTCGAATCGGGCCGGATCCAGTATGCCGCCGGGCGCCGGCTTGCCCAGGTCGTCGATCGTCCCCTCAGTGTGAATGATAGAAAATGATGGAAACTTGTCGTGAACCCTGTCGAAAGTGTCCTCGTGCACCTTGTAGGTACTTGAATACCAGTGCACTGCGGCGCCATGAACAAACGGTGCTGTTTCCGGATCGCCGAAGATCGTGTCTGTCCAATGTTCCAAGCCGTCGCGATTCTGATCGTATATCAACACTTTAATATCGCCGTTACCGGATGCTTGTAGTGTTGGTCCAAGATGGTTTTTGATAAATGCGTTCTGGGTCTCCGGCGTGAAGTGCATGCTCTCCCAGTTGCCGCTGTTGCCATGCGGCTCGTTAACCGGTGTTAGCCCCCAGATATCGACACCTTCCGCGCGATACGCCTGCAGGTACTTCGCGATGTAATCGGCATAGGTCTGAATATATTGCGTTTTCAATGCCCCACCGGTGCCTTGATGATTGCTCTCTGGCGATGCCGGAATATACCAAGCCTCGATATCCTTCATCCACGGTGGCGCAGTCCAGGCTGACGCAATAATTTTCAGCTCGTTGTCGGCCTGGGCACTTTTTATGGCAAGGGCTTCCTTGATCATGGGCAGAAGATCAAATCGCTCATCCTTGATACCGGGGTAGTCGGTCGCACTGAAACCGTCATGATCCGGCCCGATACTAAAGTGCTGAAGTGTATTGTCGTCGTCAATTTCAGCGTACGAATACTTGCCTTCCACAGAAAAATCGGTCGAACCGATCGGCGTTCGGGTCAGCGAAAAGTTAGCCCCGTTCTCACCGTAGATCATATCCATCACTTCCGACCGCTTCTCTGCGTCAAGATGGGCCAGTACGTATGCCGAAGACTCGGTAAAAGATGACCCTATTCCGGTAATAGTCTGCTTGACCACATCAGGTCTGATGACAACCCTCGTCCCGTCACGGGCACCTTCACGAAACGACACGTTGTCTTTCGTTGCGATCTTGTCCCCGGCTTCGCTCGTAAGCAGTATTTCAGTGGTCGCCGTTATGCCGTAATTGATGCTGCCAGTTTGTGGAAGCGACCTGACACTTTGAGGCTGTGAAATACACGAAGCGAGACAAGCCGAAAACAGCGCGGCAATTAGAGAGGATTTCGATTTTGTTGTCATGTGAGAGATTCGCTATCGAATAATATGGAAAGGGCTTTTCAGGACAAACACTATCACGGCGCAAAAACTAAAGGTCTGCTTCGGGTCCACTGCTATCATTCGATCGTGTAGCCAACATTTACATAGAAGTTGGGCGGCAGGATTCGGAAGGATGGGCCTTCGGCCTGTCCTCGCTACGGTTGATTCCTCGCTACGCTCATCACCCCTTCGGGGCGCACTTCCTGCGTCCAGATCGGCCGAGCCGATCTGTGTCGGTGCGAACCTCCGACCGTGCAATCGAAACCACTCCACCAGACGACAAGATTGTCACAACGGCAACACGGTTCGAAGCCAGGTATTTCCATTACAGTTTCGGTTCTAGTTTCAGAGGCTTACAAGCCACAGCTGTCCCATAGAATGCTGTGATTGGAGCGGCAAGCGCATGATTCTATTGGATGCCTAGTAAGCCAATGGGACAGAATTTCGGTGACGAAATCAGCAATTGTGAGGCGTCAATTGACCCTTTCTTCGGAAGGCACCGCCGAATCGACGGACTGACGCGCTTGCGGCGTCCGAATCGGCTTTCGCCCTCACTTCCACCCGCCGGTTGTGATAAAATTTGTCTTATATAAGATAGATGTCTTGGGATGATCACAACATGAAATTATCGGCCGGTAAGATATGGGGTATGCGTCGGATGGCGGACGGGAATGGGCTTTTCAAGATGACGGCCGTCGACCAACGTCCACCGATAAAAAATCACATCAAGGACAAGTTGGGCGTCGCGGAAGCACCGTGGTCGCAAGTCGCTGACTTCAAGAAGCTATTGATAGAGGAGTTGCAGAACGAATCCAGTGCAATGCTGGTGGACCCGCACTACGCGTATCCCGCCGGCATCTCGGTCTATAGTCCGGCACGAGGCCTGATCCTGACGCTCGAGGATTCGATTTTTGAAGAGACGCCTGAAGGACGATTGTCCTCGGAAATCAACGACTGGTCCGTGGAAAAAATCAAACGTATCGGTGGCGATGCCGTAAAGGTTTTGGCATGGTATCGCCCTGATGCCGGCAAGCAGGTGCAGAGTAAGCAAAAAGACTTCGTTGCACGGATCGGCGCCGCCTGCGCTAAGTACGATATTCCTTTCGTCTTCGAGTTGCTCGTCTATCCGCTATCGGGCGATACCGAGCAGACCTCAGACTACATCGAGATGAAAAGCAAAAAACCCGAGTTGGTCCTGGAGAGTGTCCGCGCATTTGCAGCGCCGGACTTTGGCGTAGACGTTTTCAAGCTCGAAAGCCCGCTTCCCGCAAAGGACGTTCCCGGCGTGGGCAATGACGGGTCCGCCGATGCACAGCGGTGGTTCGACGAGCTGGGAGAAGTGGCAGGCCGTCCATGGGTGATGCTATCTGCCGGCGCTGGAATGAATGAATTCCGGCACGTCCTGACGCATGCCTATGCCGCTGGTGCTTCCGGCTACTTAGCCGGCCGCGCGATATGGCAGGCCGCGTTTCAGAAATTTCCGGACTGGGACTCGATCCGATCAGAACTTCGATCAACAGGTGTCCCCTACATGCGCGATCTGAATACACTTACCGACAAGGAAGCCCTGCCCTGGCACACACATGATTGCTTTGGCGAGGGTGGCCTGGACATTGCTTCGTCCGGTCCCGATTTTCGAGTCGACTACAACGGGTTCGAGAATTAAGCCATGCTCGACCCAGCGAGCGCTCAAGAAACTGCAACGCCGAGATAATTTGTATGTCAAAATTCCGGCCTTCCGGGCCAATCAAATCATCACCAATCGGGTTACGCTGATGCCAAAGGGAAATGAATTCTGGAGTCGCGATTTCGCGAGCCGCTATGGCCACGCCAGCCTCGTCGCTGAAAAGGACAAATACCTGTTCGCGGCCGACGCGCCGAAGTATCGATTCAACGTAATCGGTGCCGGGACAATGGGCCAGGAACACATTCGCGTCACTAACTTCGAGGGCCGCGCGACAATCAACGGTGTGTACGATCCTGAGCCCTTAAGTGTTGAGAATGCCAAGGTCTCACACGCAATTCACAGCAACGAACCGCTCAAGGTATATGCGTCTATCGAGGAGGCATGTTCGGATCCGGATGTTGATGGCCTGATAATCTGCACGCCGAATTACCATCATATTGATGCAGTTCGAATTGCAGCGAAATCCGGCAAACATATTCTGGTCGAGAAGCCGGTTGCAACGACCATTGCGGATGCTTATGAGATCGCGCAGATAGCGGGCGCTTATAAAGGGATCTTCCAGGTTGGGCTGCAGTATCGCTACAAGGCGATCTACACCGAGGCGATTCACGAGGCGCTTCAAAGAAAGACTTTGGGAGACCTCAAGGTCATTAGCATGGTCGAGCATCGCATGCCGTTCCTCGACAAGATCGGTCAATGGAACAAGTTCTCGCGATACTCGGGCGGCACGCTTGTCGAGAAATGTTGCCACTACTTCGACCTGATTAATCTGTTTGCGCAGTCAAAGCCGAAGCGCGTATTTGCTTCTGGCAGCATGGCGGTCAACTTCAAGGAATTCGAGCACGAGAAAGGCAAGTCGGACATTCTCGACAATGCGATGGTCGTCATCGAATATGAAAACGGTGTGCGCGGAAGCTTCGGGCTCGCAATGTTTGCGCCGATGTTTTACGAGGAGATCGTCCTCTGCGGCGACATTGGCCGGCTACGCGCATCGGAGAATCAGGATTTTCTGCCAGGGACCGGGTTGAAGTCGCAGCTCGAGATTTTCGGCGGCGAGACTTTCCCGTCTCGCATGACGACACCGAGTTACCCCGTGGCCATCGAAAATTCTGGTCACAATGGCGCGACGTTCTTCGAGCATGTCCATTTCGTCGACAGCATTGACAACGGCAGAAGCGACGGCCCAACGTCGATGGACGCGTTCTGGTCAGTAGTAGTGGGTGCTGCCGCAGAAACCTCGGTTGCCACAGGCGAACCTGTCGACATACGGGACTTGCTCGAGCAAAACGGCCTGGATCAGCCCTGACTCGTCCACGTCTGCGCTTCGGTTTGCACGGTGTCGCCGGTTTCAATGGCTTTCGTGCAGGCCAGCGCCAGGTACTGGTCCTGGCTGGCCTCTTCCAGACTGTAGAAGGACCTGCCCTCCTCCACGAAACGCTGCATGTCGAGCAGGCACTGCGCCACAGCAATTTCCTCGTCCGATAGTCGGGCCGGTAGCACGGGATTGCGATACACCCAGTCATCCTGAAACTGGATGGCCTTCAAGTGCGAGCCTTCGAGGTTCCCGTTTCGGCCGGCCTCGTGGCGCACGAATCGGGCGTTGATTGGCGTGACCTCGTCTTTCAAATACGTTACCTGGTCGTCGATAATCTCGCCACGCTCGCCGCGAATGCAAACGCGCTGACCGCGAATCCAACTTCGATACTGTGGCAGGCAAAACTCGTAGAGTCCGATTCGGTCACCGAAGTCCAGCGAGGCATAGTCAGTCTCGACGTCCACCACGCATTCCTCACTTGGCGGGCCACCGCGATCGGGACCCGCTAGAGCACGACTCACAAATCGCTGGCCTCTGATCGTCGCGGCTTCAAAACCAATGCCGAGCAGGCGACGGATCAGGCTCATCGCATGGTAGCCATGGCAGACGGACAGGTTGACCTGGTTGATGGGCCCCAAAACACCGCTATCGACGACGGCCTGCCTCGCCGCGTGCATCGGCTGCGCCCAGTACTGCTCTGCAACCTGGATTCGGGCACCATGTTTGGATATCTGCTGGTACAGATTTTTAAGTCCTTCGAGATCTGTCGCGGGGGGCGTTTCTGCCAGGATCGGCACAGCGTGCCCCGCCAGCTCAATGCAAACAGCGGGCATTGCTTCAGCCGACACACTCGAGATAACAAATGATGGACGGGTATTTTGCATCAGGTCGGCAATAGACGCGTAACAAGGTACGGCCCAATCGGACTCGATTTCCTTTGCCCGCGTCTCGCTGCGTGCAACAACGCCACAGAGTTTCATTTGCGGCAGCGCCGCCGCGACTCGCAAAAAGAAATCAGTGCGCCAACCCGCGCCGACAACCGCGAACTCAAAACCGTCCATGTTAGTCCCCTTAACCAAACCTACGGCGCCGGAACGCCCAATGCCCACTCGCTGTCACTATGCTGTTGATAAGCCGATTCGATCAGTTGCAAAGCGGCCAAAGACAAATTGGCACTCGAGTCAACGAATTCCCTGCCAGTGATATTTAGCGCCAGTTGCTCAAGAAATATCTGGTGATAACTCAATCCGACCGGCAACGGTCGCTTGATGAGTTCGCCATCCGACTTGCCCACCTGTATCCAGTAGCTCCCGGCCCATGCCGAGAACTCAATTACACCGTTAGACCCGGTCACGCGAAATAACGCGCCCCGTTGTTCCTCGCTCAGCAGCACATCGCTAGTTGGCTCGGTCTGGCAGCCCGAGTGCAGATCAATGCACAAACCGGACTCAAACTCGATGCGCGTAACGCCGCGAGACTCAACCTGCACACCATCGTTAACAACGTGGCCGCTAGCGTCGAACTCGGCATTGGCTATCCCTGGATTGTCGTTGTCGAAAACGTCAAGCAAGTACGCCAGCCAATGAATGCCAGCGTTCAACAGGTCCACTGCATTATGAACTTCGACCGAAGTTATCGCGCCTATGTCGCCGCGTCGTATTCGTACTTTGATTTCCTGAGCGGCGGGAAGTACCAACATCCCGTGCGGCACAACAACGGGACACGCAGCTTCACGGATTTCCCGCAACAACTCCGCGGCAGTCGAGACGTCGCAGGCCAGCGGTTTTTCCAGCAGCAGGCCTTTGGGGTTGTAGTGAAGCACCTCGCGCGCAATCGATGCGTGGCTTGGCGCCGGCGTCGCGATGCACACAACGTCGGCACGACGCTCGACCAGCATCTCACGATAATCGGCGAACAGACGAGCGTCGGGGAATCGGTCCGCCACGCGTTTCCTCGCATCGTCCGAGGGATCGGCAGCCGCGATCAGCACATAACTACTGCAATTACTCACGGCATCAAGGCTTAGACCCCCGCCGTGGCCGCAGCCGATGACCGACGCTGTCAGCATCAGACGAGTTCGGGTCTTTCGAAGCGCGCAGCGGTGTAGATACTGTCGATTAGCTGCATGTTGTTGATCGCGTCGTCACCACCTGTTAGCGGTGCTTCCGAGCCTTCCACAGCGGCAATGAAATGCTGCAGTTGATAGTAGTACGTTGACTCGCCGGCAACGGTTTCGGATCGGGTTGCTCCGTCTACCTCCGTAGTGATCTCGTTGCCGTTGTGTGGGGCGATAGGGTTCTCCAACGTCAGACGACCCTTCTCGCCTTGAATCACCACGTGTGCGTTGTGCCGTTGCGCGGCATCTTCGCTCATTGAAGTTAGCACCTCGGCGGTTGCACCTGCCGTAAACGCCAGCGATGCCCGGGTCACGACGTCTACACCCGCGTCACTGCGCTCACATTGAGCCTGCACGACCCTGGGCTCCGATCCCATAATGGTGCGCACCCAATGTACGGGGTAGCACCCCAGGTCCATCAACGCGCCACCGCCCAGGGATGGGGCATGACGAAATTCGGACGGGCTGTAGGGAATGCACACATCGAATTGTGCCTCGATGTGACGAATGCCGCCGATGACATCGCTGGCGATCAATTCAAGGACGCGTTGGAAAAAAGGATGGAATCGATAGTGAAATGCTTCGACCAAAACCCTCTGCGAAGCGTTTGCCGCCGTCACCATTCGGCTTGCCTGCGCCGCATTCATCGCGAACGGTTTTTCGCACAATACGTGCTTGCCCGCGTTGAGTGCTGCAATCGACCATTCCTCATGCAAGTTGGGCGGAAGTGCATTGTAGATTGCATCGATCTGCGACGACTCGACGAGGGCAGCATAGCTCTCTGCGACAGTGTCAATGTTGTGGTCGTCAGCGAACGCCTGTGCTTTTTCCAAGCTGCTTGCGGCGACGGCAGCGACGCTCACGCCATGCAAGAGTGCCGCTGGCTGAATAAGGGCAAGTGGTGCGATTCGTGCCGCGCCGAGTATGCCGAAACGAAGCATTTAAGAGATGCGAACGTTCCGGGCTCAGAAAGGAGATGTGAGCCCGACACCATTTCGAAAAGCAACGGCTAGAACGCAGCCCTGAGGCCGATACCAAAGTAACGATCGGCGTCGCGAGGAATCTGGTAACGGAAGTTGTCACCACTATAGGTCGTCGCATAGCTCTCATCGCCGATGTTCTTGCCAATTAGCGAGATCCTGAACTGATCCTCGTTGAACGACAACGAAGCTGTCAGATTAAGGATATCGTACTCGGGCAACAGCGCCGCAGGATTGAAGTTGCCGTCCGAACCCGGAAGATCCGAATACTGTTCGTCGGTGTGCACGAAAGATCCATTCAACACAAAGTCCATGTTGTTCAGAGGAACCACCCACTCGCCGTACAGTGATACTTTCAGATCTGGCGAGAATGGTACGTCGAGACCGGAGCGCGTGCTGCAGCCAGCCGGTGGAAGTCCTGTTATCGCGTCAAGCGGGCAATTGAATTTGTCGATGGTCGCGTCGACAGATGCGAAGCCTCCACCAATGCTCACGTTTTCCATCGGCTGCCAGAGGAAGTCGACTTCAAAGCCCTCTGTCGAAACGTCGCCAGCGTTTGTCAGGCGTGTGATCGTAACGCCCGTTGAGTTATCGAAGTTGTTCGCCTGGAAATTCTCCACGTCCGTCTTGAACACCGTAAGGTTAAACAAGAACGTGTCCGCTGTGTATTTCCAGCCCGCCTCGATCGCGTCAGACTCCTCGGCGCCGATCGGCAACACATCATTTGGACCCATGTTGTAGAAGGTATTGAATGCAGGCCCTTTGTAGCCTTGCGCATAGGTCCCATAGAACATGCCGGCGTTGTCGGTGCTCCACTGCACGCCGAGTTTCCCAGACGTATTGCTCTCGTCTGTCTCATTCGAGAAGTTCGAATTGTTGGCCGCGTTACGAACGCCAACACCCTGGCGCCCGAACTCATCATTGTTGCGACGGTTATGGTTGAAGTTGACTTCGTCTTCGGTGAAGCGCAAGCCGAAGATCAGGCGAAACTGGTCGTTGATGTCGTACGTGCCTTCGCCGAACAACGCATAGTTGTTGAACTCAGTATCAAAGAACGCGGTCGCCGAGACGATATCGTTGGCATTACACGTCAGGCCCGGATTCGCATCGAGAATTGCCTGATTCTGGCCGCCATTGTTTTGGCAGCTGGCGTCACGCGTGAAGTTTCGCTCTGAATCGATGTTCCAATAGAACATGCCCAGCTGCCAGTTGAAGGTCTCATCGCCTGGCGATGCGAGTCTTATCTCCTGGGATATCTGTCGCCATTCCTGCGGCCCTATATCGTGCAACTGGAACGGCACACCAAAGACCGGTTGATCGGAATCACCCGCTATCGACGTGAAATCACCTTCGCGAATCTCGGTGTTGTTCCAGGTTCGACGCGCGGTTATCGACGTCAATGTATAATCGCCAATATCCATGTCGACCTGTGCCGAAAACGCCGTGGTGCTATCGAGAGTCATGGTGGTTAGGTCATGATCGATCAAGCGTTGCTCCAGATCGATATCGGCGACGCCGTTGACGATCCCCACGCTATTTGGCGCTGCCTCCGATGCCGGATTACGTCCACTGGGCAAGCCTTCGAGATCCGCGCAACATTCATCGGTCGCGTCATAGTCCTCGAAAATAAACAGGGTTGAAATAGTATCCGTAGGCTCAAACTCGAGCATCGCGCGGACGCCAGTGCGATCGTAACCGTTCGTCGTCTCGTTGTTGTAGACGTTGCGAATATAGCCATCAAAGTCACCTTTGAATGCGGTGATGCTACCTCGGGCGTTGTCGCTCAATGGACCGGAAACCCTGGCTTTGAGTCGCGTCTCGTTGTCCTGGAAAAACGACAGATCGACAAGACCTTCGAACTCATTACCGGGACGACGAGTTGTAATGTTGACGACGCCGGCAGAAGCGTTCTTACCGAATAGTGTTCCTTGCGGACCACGCAGAACCTCGAGTCTCTCGAGTTCATACAGATCGCTGAACGCCTGACCAGAACGACCAAGCACGACGCCGTCGACAACGGTCGAGACGCTCGGCTCCGCCGCCGTACTAAAGGAAATAGTCCCTAAGCCACGAATGATGACCGACGAGTTTCGGGTGGTGTTGCCCTTGCGGAAGGACGCAGATGGAATCAATGCTTGCAAACCTTCCAGGCCGACAGAGTAAGAGTTCTCAATCGTCTTGGACGACAATACCGTAACCGAAACCGGAACGTCCTGGACGTTCTCCTCGCGCTTGGTCGCTGTTACGACAATTTCTTCGATTTGTGCCGATACCGGAAGGCTTAGTCCGAGACAGAGCAACGGTGTTAATACAGTTGCGATGCAGCGTTGTGAAAGCCGTCGTTTGGTAGTTGCCATGGTGGTTCCCCCATCCGTTGTGTCAGTGTGTAAATAACTATGTCTTATAGAAGACTATCTTACATAGCTTTGATTCAAAATAGTAATGTCGATGCCTGGCCAATACGCCACAGTCGACTATCGCTGCGCCATTCGATGGCAGATATCTAGAAAAAATCCCAAAGGAATTAGTCGCTTACGGCTCTTTCGTACGCAGAATCGATGTGCAACTCACAGCTTTCAATAGCTGTGTCGAGCTTGTCGAGCCATTCGATTCCGTACTGCTCGACGTACCAGTCGCGCATGCCACCTGCTGCATCACGGAACATCTCTTTCTCGGCGGGCGTCGGAACGTATAGAGTTCCTCCGGATTCCGTGAATTCCCGGTACGCTTCGATCTCGCGCCGCTTGATGATCCCTCGCGTGACCGTTTTCAGCTCCTGGAACCCGTCGTAGACGATTCGCTGCAGGTCCGGCGGCAGCGTTTGCCAGCTAATTTCGGAATACCACCACAAGCCGCCCATGTAACTGTGGCCATCCAGCGTGATGAACCGGATCTGTTCGTGCAGTTTCATACCAACAATATCCTGGATACCGTTCTTGGTTCCTTCGACGACGCCGGTGGCCAGCGCTGTGTAAACCTCGGACCAGGCCACCGGTGTTGGATTACCACCCAATTGTCGTACCAGTTCCTGTTGCACCGGTGCTGATATTGTCCGGAACTTACGACCCTTGATATCAGCCGGCGTACGAATTTGCGCGTCCGTCGAAGCAAAATTTCGCCAACCACCGGTATTGGAAACCGCCATCAGTCGAATGGGTATGCCCGCCTCGAGAACGGCACTTCGCAAGTCGGCAATCATCGGCCCGTCGAGTACACATTCGGCGACAGCATCATCGCGAAATGTATACGGCAGATCCAAAACCTGACCCGGACTAAAAATACTGCCCAAACCGCCGGTCGTCAGCATGAATATTTGCAGCACGCCGGTTTGCATACCCTCGAGGCACTCGCGCTCGTTGGAACAGAACTGACCGGAGGGGTAGAGCTCGACTTCCGCGCGACCGTTGCTGCGACTCTCGACATACTGCTTGAAGACCAAAGCACCGTCGTGGTCTTCATCTTCAGGCGAGCCGAGAAACGAGAATCGAATCGTGTACTCGGCATCCGATTCGCTGCTGGACATAACAGTGCCGCCCACGGACGCCACGAAAAGTGCGGCGAAAATCGAAAGCAAAATCTGTCGTCTGCTCATGGTTGCATCCTTATGCGAATCCAAGCAACCGCGGCAGTGTCAGTGACAATGCCGGGAAGTAGGTGATCAGGAAAATGACTGTGACCTCGACGGCCAGAAACGGCAGCATCTCACGCGCTATTGTCTCCACTCGCTCTTTGGATACCGATGCAGCTACGAATAACACCAGCCCCATAGGCGGTGTGGCCAGACCGACGGTCACGTTAACGCACATGACAACCGCGAAATGAATAGGGTCAACGCCCATGGCGACAAACAGTGGACCCAGCACCGGGCCGAGGATCAATACGGCGGGACCGGCGTCGAGAAACATGCCGACAACAAAGAGGAACAAATTGGCGAGAAACAGCAGGACGTAAACGTTATCACTCGTCTGCATCATGCCATTGGCGACCATCCCGGCCAGCCCCGATACCGTGATAATCCATGCAAACACCACTGACGCGCCGACCAACAGCAAAATGACGCCCGACTGCACCGCCGACTCGATAAAGATGCCCGGCAGTTCTTTGAAACGCAGTGTGCGCGTCAAAAACAGGGTCACGACCAGCGCATAGAAGGCAGCCACAGCCGCCGCTTCAGTGGGAGTAAAGATACCCGCGAGGATACCGCCTAATAGTATGACTGGGGTCAGCAGCGCGAGAGCCGTCTTGCGAAGGGCGTGACCGCGCTCGGGCCAGGTGGCTTTGCGCCCTGCTACCGGATAGTTACGCCGCTTCGAAATAAAGCTGGTGGCAACCATCAGACCCATAGAAATCAACAGGCCCGGCACCAACCCGGCCGCGAAAAGTCCGGCGACCGATACATTCATTATGAATGCGTACAAGATCATGATGCCCGAGGGCGGGATTATCGGTCCGATCACCGACGATGCAGCCGTAACCGCGGCCGCGAACGGTCGCGAATAACCGTTTTGCTCCATTGCCGGGATAAAAATCTTGCCGAGCGCCGATGTGTCGGCAACTGCAGAGCCAGACAAGCCCGCGAACAACACTGAAGAGAGAATATTTACCTGTGCCAGGCCGCCACGCATGTGACCGATCATGGACTGGCTGAACTCGACGATGGATCGCGTAATGCCGCCCGAATTCATGAGCTGGCCGGCGAGAATAAAAAACGGCAACGCCATTAGCGGAAACGAATCCATGCCGCCATACAGCCGCGACAATAAGGCTTTGAAGAAAACCTGGTCGCCTTCGAAGGCAAGACTCAGACCCGGGCCAATCAGCAGCGCAAAGACGACCGGCATTCCTGCGGCCATCAAGAATATAAAGATCCAGAAATACGATAAGGCCATAACGGCTATTCACCCTCCATAATTTCGCCGGCGCCGGCGATCTCGAAATCTTCTTCCGAATGTAGCAGCGCCAGTAGGTCACGGATGAACAGTTCGATGCCCACCAAAAGCATTGCACCGAAGGCGAATGGAACGACAACATAGAACCAGCCGACCTGCACCGGCAGGCTCGCAGCGCGGATTGAAAAACCGCGATCGACCATACCGAAACTTTCCGACCAGAAGACGACGATTATCCAGATGACAAGCAGATTGAGCGCCAGCTGCAGTAGTCGTCGCAAGGTTTTCGGCAATTCGTCGGTAAACATCTGAATGCTGACATTTGCACCATTGCGGTAGGCCCAGGGCGCGATAAGGAATGCACCCCAAACCATCAGCGTTTTCGATACTTCCTCGGTCCAGATCAGCGAGTCATTAAGCACATAACGAAACACAATCTGCACGAGGACAATTGCCGTCATCGTTATCAGTAGCATGCCCGCCGTATTTCGGGCGGTCGTGCCGATCCATTGGTTGACCGCGGACAAGATCCCGAGAGCCTTTCGTAACACTGTGTCTGCCAAGTTAGTCATGGATCATGCGATCTGCAGAACCGGAATATTCAGGCGGTTTGCGACCTGTCGCAGCGAATCCATGTGGTCGCCGTAGGCGAGGGAAAAGTGATGCTCGAGTCCCTCCTCCATGATCGTGGCGCAAACCTCAGCCACCGCTTTGTCGAAGCGAATAACGCCGGAAGTACCGGTGAACGCCATGGGTGCACGCAGCACTTCAGCCCCGGCAATCATCAGCTTTTTCTCATTCTTTGCCTGCGACAAACGCGCCAGAGTGATCCGGCCCGGCTTGAGCGGGAACTGGTGTAATAACGGCATCTTGCGATTGGTGTGAATGGTGGCCTCTGCCTGCGCCTCCGGGTCACACATGGACAGCGGTGCCAGACCGCAGTGCCAGAGCACGGCGGTGTCGTCAGCTTCATCGACATCCACAAGATCGGCCATCCAAACCGGCTCATCAACCAGTTCCTGAAGCATTAACGTCGTCACCGAACCATAGACGTCAGCCTCACAGGCACTGGGTACGCCCGCCTGATTCATCATCGCCATCGGGCCGCACGCAGCGCAGCCATAGTCGACGAACGTCTCGGGCCAGCAACGCACCGCAATGCTATCGGCCTTGTTCTCATCAACGATGTCTTCGAGCGCGCAAAGCAGTCGAAACGAACGATCCAGTTGCTCCTGATCAACATCGTCAAGCCCGGCTAACGACTTGGCCGCTTCGGCACGATGTGCACTCGCACGCTCGGCCGGTGCCGCCTTTGCTTTTTCAAAGGCATCGCCGAGATCGACCTGGTCGACCGAGACGCCAGTCAACTCACGCAAGTCATTGGCGTCGAATTCGCAGGTATCGAATCCAGCCGGATGCTCACCGATAACACTCACACGCGCCCCGGCAAGTTTTTGCACGACCCGGTCGGAGGCGGCGTCAGCCTTGTATTCAGGCTGTTCGACGGACACAGACGAGCCGTTCGGCGCAGCGGCCAGTACCGCTAGCTTGTCTGCAATGGTCGGCGCATCAGGCGACGAAAATAGCCACCGATAGCTGAGTTCCGCCTTACCTAAAGCATGCGCCGCAAGGTTGATACCGCAATAAGCGTTGAGGCGCAGACGGCCGCCGATTCTCGGCTCCGGTACACCCCAGACAGCCACCGGCACATCGCTCTGCCGGGCCATTTTTGTCGTCATTGAAGCGTCAGTGAAAGTGATTTGTACAATCAGCAGCAGATCGATATCGCCTTGTCCGGCGATTTCGGTGAGCGCCGCTTCAGCCTGCTCCGTATCGCAGGACAAAGTGCGCGGTCCAACGGCTTCGATGCCGGCAATATCCAGCGCCGCGAACGCCTTATTTTTCATCTCTTCGGCGAATTCCATATCAAACGTTGTCCGCGCCAACGCAATTACGCCGTACCTGAGTGTCACGACTTGCTCTCCGTCTGCTGTATTAAATCTTCGACATTTTCGCGGCTCGCACAGCCGGCGCGTCCGCCACCATTTTGAACTTTCAGCGCAGCAGCCGCCGACGCGAATGTCATTGCGTTGTCTGTCGACTGTCCTTCTGCCAAGGCTAACGCGAATGCACCGTGCCATACATCGCCGGCACCGAGCGTGTCCGTCACGCGTACCTCATGCGCCGCGACCTTACGCAACTTGCCATCAGTCATGTAGAGCGTTCCGTCTCCACCGAGCGTGACACAGCACCAGGCATCGGTTGTCGCATCAACAGCCTGCAACCCTCTGGCTGCATCCGCGTCACCGCAATAGTCAGCAAGACCTGCCGCAGAAAATGCAACGTGCGTTGCGGCCCGAAGCAATTCACCATCCGCCGGTACTGGCAGGTCTGCATCCAGAACGGCGGGCACTCCGGCTTGCCGCGCCAGTTGCAGTCCGTGCAACGCACCCTCCGGCCAGCGCGTATCGACCAACACAGCATCAATGTTGTCGGGAAGCTGTTGTGGCAGCCAGCCTGACGTCCTGTCCAACTCAGAATCCAGGTAATTCACAATGAGTCTTTCGCCGGCCTTATCGACGATCACCGCAGACAGGGAGGACGTGCAATTCGCAAAACGCCTGACCAATGAGCAGTCAACGCCGTAGCTTTCAAGTTCCGCGACCACCAGGTCAGCAATCGCGTCGTCACCAGTACGCGCAGCGAGCTGCGCTTCGCCCCCCATTCTGGCAATCGCCACAGCAGCGGTTGCGGCCGGCCCACCGCCGATCGATTCAAACGCCGACGCACGAAATTTCTCGGCAGCATCAGGCATCGTATCTACAGAGAACACGAAATCCTGTACTGCCTGACCAATGCATAACACTCCTACCATCGTTGCGTCTCAGGGGTCATCTCACTTGACATCGATTGCATAGACGACATTGCGCGTGTCACAGCGACTAATACGCCATTCAGCCCGTCGGCCACCGATGTCAACAGCAACGCGATCGACTCTCAGAATCGGCGTGCCAGGCTTGATACCCAGCTCTTTTTCGTCACTCTTGTTCGACAGAACGGCGCGCAGTTCCTCTTTGGCGACCGTAATGTTGATGCCGTACACGCTTTGGTAAAGCGAATATAGTGTGTTCGGCAGTGCTGTCTGGTGATCGAGTTCCGGAAATAGCTTCAGCGGTACGATGATTTTCTCGCTGACAGTCGGCACGCCGTCGATCATGCGTGCACGTTTGATCTCAATGACGCTTGCACCCTTAGACAAATGCAGCTTGCCAACCTCCGTTGCAGTCGCTACGCGTCGCTTGCATCGAGCCTCGGTACTCTCGGGAGTTACACGATCGCCATCGGTATTAGGTTTGGCCAAGCGGAAAAACCGAAACAAGGCGTGCTCTTGGGTATGCTCGGCAACGTACGTGCCCTTGCCCTGCTGGCGGTGCACCAGGTTTTCCGCCACGAGCGCGTCGAGTGCTTTGCGCACGGTCCCCTGACTGACCTTGAGTTCGGCAGCCAGTGCTTGCTCGCTCGGCAGAGCCTCGGCCGGTTGCCACGCGCCTTCCGCTATACGGCGCACCAGAACCTCGTAGACCTGTTTATACAGCGGTTGAAAATCGGGCATTGATTCCATTGTTATTTTTGCCTCAGGAGACGCCTGCGAACAACCGTCGCTATTGCTCCGAATTGATTAGTATTGTATCTTATATAAGACTTATTAACACCCCGCCCTGATTGCGTCCGGAATGACCCGGACAGTGGCAGCGCGCAGGAGCCAAAACAAATGAGTATTCCCCATCTGCTTGTCCATGACAAACAGGACAACGTCGGCGTCGTCGTGGTTGAAGGCCTTACTGCCGGGACCGAGATGTTGTGCGTCGTTACCGAGGACGATTCGGACTTCCAACTTGTCGTTAACGACGACGTTCCCATTGGTCACAAGGTCGCTCTGGCTGATTTATCCGATGGCGAGACTGCGATCAAGTACGGACAGGATATCGGGCGCTTCGTCGCGGATATCGCGAAAGGCAATCATGTCCACACACACAATATGAAAACCAAGCGCTGGTAACGGGAACCAATATGACAAATCCGAATACTTTTTATGGTTACCGTCGCGAGAACGGACGAGTCGGCGTACGCAATCACGTTGTGATCTTGCCCGTCGACGACATTTCAAATGCGGCCTGCGAAGCAGTCGCGAATAACATTAAGGGCACCATGGCGTTGCCGCATGCTTATGGCAGGCTGCAGTTTGGCGAAGATCTGGACCTGCATTTCCGCACAATGATCGGCACCGGAGCTAATCCAAACGTAGCGGCCTGTGTCGTTATCGGAATAGAGCCGGGTTGGACGAAGAAAATCGTGGACGGCATTGCTGCCACCGGAAAACCCGTGGTCGGTTTTTCAATCGAACAAAACGGCGATATCGAAACCATTGCCAGGGCTTCCCGGAAAGCAAAAGAGTTCGTGCATTTGACGAGCGGCCAGCAACGTGAAGAATGCGACCTGTCCGAGATATGGGTGTCGGCCAAGTGTGGCGAATCAGACACGACGACCGGTCTCGCATCCTGCCCCGCCGTAGGCAACCTTTATGACAAACTGGTTCCGACTGGTATCTACGGCGTGTTTGGCGAAACCTCGGAAATTACCGGCGCCGAGCACCTTTGTGCAGCGCGCGCCGCAACGCCCGAGGTTGGCGAGAAGTTCATGCGTACGTTCCAAGCGTACCAGGACGAGGTGATCGAACAATTCAAGACATCCGACCTGTCCGACAGTCAACCGACCAAAGGCAATATCGAGGGTGGGCTGACGACGATTGAAGAAAAGGCCATGGGTAACCTCGAGAAGATCGGCAAGGAAGTTTCGTATGTCGATGTGCTCGAACCCGCCGAGGCGCCTGCGGTCGGGCCGGGATTGTACTTCATGGACACGTCGTCAGCGGCAGCCGAATGCGTGACGCTGATGGCGGCCGCCGGTTATGTCGTGCACCTCTTTCCTACTGGTCAGGGCAACATCGTCGGCAACCCGATACTCCCGGTCATTAAACTGACCGGCAACCCGCGTACCGTTCGTACCATGTCCGAGCATATTGACGTTGATGTGTCAGGCGTCATACGTCGCGAGATGACGATATCCGATGCGGGCGATGCGCTGATCGACATGGTGGTACAAACGGCCAATGGTCGGCTGACCGCCGCAGAAGCGCTCGGCCATATCGAGTTTGTCATGACGAAGTTGTATCGCAGCGCCTGATGTATGCCCACCTGACGAGCTAATGTCGTGACTGAATCTGTATGCTTGGCCATCGAAGAGGCACAGGACCTTGCCGTCCGTGCGCTTATGGCCAGCAATACTAACGAATCCAATGCCCGCTCGACTGCGACTGCGCTCGTGAATGCAGAAGCGGACGGGCAGAAAGGACACGGGCTGTCACGAATTCCGAGCTACGCGGCCCAAACACGCAGCGGAAAAGTTGACGGACTTGCCACGCCATCTGTGGAAAGGCCCGCGACGGCATTGCTGCGCGTGAATGCGGATTCAGGATTCGCCTATCCGGCAGTAGACCTTGCTTGTGAACACTTATCCGAAATCGTCAGCGTTACGGGAGTTGCGGCCGCCTGCATTTACAATTCGCACCATCTCGGACAGGCCGGCGCGCATGCCGAACGCCTGGCGTCGCAGGGGCTGGTCGCCATTGTGATGAGTAACTCGCCGAAAGCGATTTCGTTTTGGGGCGGTAGTGAACCGATGATGGGCACAAATCCCATCGCGTTTGCCGTGCCACGAGCTGACGCAGGGCCGCTGGTTATCGACATGGCACTGTCCAAGGTCGCCCGCGGCAAGATTCTCGCCGCACAGCGCGCAGGCGAAAAGATTCCTGACACCTGGGCCCTGGATGCCGAGGGCAATCCGACCGACGACCCGGCCGCGGCAATGGGCGGTTCAATGCTGGCGATCGGCGATGCCAAGGGTGCAGCACTCGTATTGATGGTCGAGATTCTTACAGCTGCTTTGACTGGCAGTAATTTCGGCTACGAGGCAAGCTCATTCTTTGCGGGCGAAGGTGAACCGCCGCACATTGGACACACGTTCATCGTGTTTCAGCCCGACGTGGCGTCCGGTGGCCGGTTTGCAGAACGTGTCGCTAATATCATCGGGGCGATCGAGCAGACGGACGGCGCGAGACTACCCGGCGGTAGCCGCCTCACGCATCGTAAGAAAGCGACTAACGACGGCCTGCTGATTTCGCCGGCGCTGCACAAAGAGATCACAACCATCATAAATTCCGGGGCACAAAATGCCTGACATCGTTATTTCAGAATTCATGGACAAGAATATTGCACTTGAGGTGCTGGACAATCTCGATGTGCAATACGAGCCAACGCTCGTCGATGATCGCGCTGCACTGCTCGCGTCTCTGGCCGATGCCCGAGCAATCATCGTCCGCAACCGAACTCAAGTCGACACAGAATTACTCGACCACGCGCCCAATCTGCAGGTCGTCGGTCGCCTGGGCGTAGGTCTCGATAACATTGACCTGGAGGCCTGTAAGTCGCGCGGAGTCGTCGTCTGTCCGGCGACCGGGGCAAACGACGTCGCAGTCGCGGAGTACACAATTACCGCTGCGCTTATTCTTACGCGTGGCGCCTGGAGCGCCACAGACCGCATGATAGACGGCGAGTGGCCGCGAACCGATCTAATGGGCCGGGAGATTTCCGGCAAACGATTGGGGCTGATCGGCTTAGGCTCGATCGCCCGGCAAGTCGCAGCGCGAGCCGCCGCGCTCGGCATGACTGTATCCGCTTTTGACCCGTATTTGGCGCCAGACGATCCTGCCTGGTCAGATGTTCGTGCTGCGACATTGGCCGATCTCGCGGCAGACTGTGATGTCATCAGTGTCCATGTGCCATTGACAGACGAAACGCGTTATCTGATCGGTGTTGAGTTCATCCGCGGCATGCGCGCTGGGGCGATACTCATTAACACCGCGCGAGGTGGCGTCGTCGACGAAGGCGCGGTAATCAAAGCATTGCGCGAGGATCGACTTGGAGGCGCAGCACTGGATGTTTTCGAGTCCGAACCGCTGGACGGCGATGGTGGTGCAGCATTTGCCGGTGTTCCCAACCTGTTGCTCACGCCGCACATTGCCGGAATTACCGAAGAAGCCAATCAACGCGTTAGTCTCTTGACAGCACAAAACGTGCTCAAGCATTTACGCTAGAAAATCGTCATGTCTCCCACCGTTAGCTTTCCGATCATCCGAAGTCAGGGTTTGAGGAAGAAAACCATGCGTCTGATTCTGTTGCATGTTTTTTTGCTCGCTTTTTCGGCGAGCGCATTCAGTGCGGACCTTGAGCCGAGACTCAACGTCC
>RCNC010000637.1_pt1 | contig 22583 bp, 19 predicted proteins | sample 2041301 | NCBI WGS metagenome assembly RCNC01 (sample SAMN09708231, study PRJNA481090) | Marine sediment metagenome, whole genome shotgun sequencing project. | biome: marine sediment; feature: ocean; material: sediment; isolation source: Sewage treatment plant 13A marine sediment (STP13A) ...
TCCCTGTAAATCAATGATCTGAAGGGGGTTTTCTATTGGGAGTGATGAGAGAGTTGATAGTTTTTTGAATAAGCTATAATCAGCTTCAAACAGAAGTAGTTGGTAAGTTTATGGGGTATTTCCAAATGCTTCTTTTTCATAATATTTGGCTCTAGTTGAACATTTAAAAGCAAAAGATATCAATCATGAATGTTGGTAGGTTCTTTAGATGGACATAATCTTATACTACGTCCATATTTTATCAATTTATGGACATGATATTGTGCTTTTAAGTGTGAATTTTTTGAAGATGGATTTCTCGATTTTGGAGATAGAGAATATCATCTCTCAGTTAACGTCTACACTATTCAATTTTTTCGAAAATTATACCTTTTGAATTATTCGAAAGTATGACTTAACTTTAGCCTAAATTATTCCTCTTTGGTTTAAAACCTAACAATTAATTGATAATTCCTTTTATCACAACTTATTTTATATGCCTTTATTGATTGTTATTGTCGGTATAATTATATTATTCTTGTTGATAGCAGTATTGAAACTTAATGCTTTTATCTCATTCATAATCGTATGTCTTTTAGTTGGGATATTGCAGGGTATGGAATTGCAAAGTATCGTCCGATCAATCCAAACAGGAATAGGAGACACCCTGGGCTTTCTGGTACTTATTTTAGGATTTGGAGCTATGCTTGGAAAGCTTGTTGCTGATAGTGGCGCGGCACAACGGATCACTTCAAAATTAGTGGATTATTTTGGGATAAAATATATCCAATGGGCGGTAGTATTGGCAGGATTTATTGTCGGTATCCCTATGTTCTATTCCGTAGGATTTGTCATATTGATTCCATTGGTATTTACCGTTGCAGCTGCTACAGGTTTACCCCTAATTTACGTTGGTTTACCAATGCTTGCTTCTTTATCTGTAACACATGGGTTTCTTCCACCACATCCTGCTCCAACTGCAATAACAGTAATTTTCAATGCAAACATTGGTAAAGTTTTAGTTTACGGAATAATAATTGCTATCCCTGCTATAATAGTTGCGGGGCCATTATTCGCAAGATCCATAAAAAAGATTAAAGCCACCCCTTTGAAGGAATTTTACAATCCGGTGATCTTAAAAGATGAAGAAATGCCCGGTTTTGCAATCAGTATATTTAGTGCACTTTTACCTGTTATCTTGATTGGACTTTCTACCATTTTAGATTATTTATTTCCAGAGAACTATCCTGGAAAAGAAATTATAAGCTTTGTTGGAAATCCTGTAATTGCTATGCTGATATCGGTTTTAGTGGCCATTTACACCTTGGGTTTTGCACGAGGTAAAAAAATGGATGAATTAATGGGTTCCATTGCAAGTTCAATATCAAGTATAACAATGGTGCTCCTAATTATTGCCGGGGCAGGTGCACTAAAACAAATCCTGGTTGATAGCGGTGTAAGCGATTTTATTGCCGAGTTATTAAAAGGTTCAAGTATACCACCATTAATTTTAGCGTGGCTAATTGCAACTGTGATTAGAGTTTGTGTCGGGTCTGCCACTGTTGCAGGACTCACAGCCGCAGGAATTGTACTACCTTTAATATCAAGTACAGGAGCCAATGCTGAATTGATGGTTCTTGCAATTGGATCGGGGAGCCTTATGCTATCACATGTTAATGACGGTGGCTTTTGGTTGTTCAAAGAATACTTTAACCTTTCCGTTAAAGATACTCTTTCAACATGGACAGTAATGGAAACTACTGTAGGAGTAATAGGATTAATTGGAGTTTTAATATTGAATATATTTATATAAAAAGTAAAAAAATGAATTATTTGCATTCGAAAAGAATCAAAGAATTGGGTTTGGAATTTCCTCCTGCACCGCTACCTGCGGGTGTATACAGGCCTATATTGGTAGTTGATATTTTATACGTTTCAGGTCAGGGCCCGGTTAAAAACGATGGAACACTCATGGTTGGAAGAGCGGGAGATGATTTAACCCTGGAAGAAGCAAAATTAGCAGCCAGGCAAGCAGGCTTAACTATGCTTTCCACTATACAAACGCATTTTGGGAGTTTAGATAAAATTAAAAGAGTGGTAAAAGTTTTAGGTATGGTAAACTCTACACCGGATTTTGGGAAACAACCATTGGTAATAAACGGGTTCAGTGAACTTTTGGCCGATGTGTTTGGAAGAGATAATGGAATAGGTGTAAGAAGTGCTGTTGGAATGATGTTACCAGGAAATATTCCCGTTGAAGTAGAGGCTATGTTCGAGTTATACTAAAATCAATGTTATTATAAAGAATTTCAAAAAAGAAAAATGTGGTATGAAGTAAATAATGCCCAAGATATGATTTCCCCGGCACTCATATTATATCCTGACAGGATTAAAAAAAATATTCATAAAATGATTACCATCTCTGGTGGAACAGAATATTTGCGTCCTCATATCAAAACACATAAAATTGCTGAAATCATACAATTGCAATTAGATTGTGGAATTAACAAATTTAAATGTGCGACCATAGCAGAAGCCGAACTGCTGGCCAAATGTGAAGCGAAAGATATTCTACTAGCCATGCAACCGGTTGGAATTCATATAATCAGGTTTTTTGAGTTAATAAAACAGTACCCTGCCTCACAATTTTCTACAATTGTTGATAATTTAAAAACCATTAATGAAATTTCTAAAATAGCAGCATCCAAAAAAATAAGCGTTTCTGTTTGGCTTGATATTGATTGTGGAATGCACAGAACCGGAATATCACCGGGAAATGAGGCTGTGGAATTATATAAAATAATTGATGCAACACCTAATTTAATTGCTAAAGGATTACATGTTTATGACGGACATATACATGAACCCGATTTTACTTTGCGAAAAAAAGTTTGTGACGAAGCTTTTAAGCCCGTTCTTAAACTGAAAAAAGATATCGAAAATTCAGGCATAAGGGTTAAAACTATTGTTGCTGGAGGCACCCCTACATTTCCTATTCATTCCACCAGAAAAAATGTTGAAACCAGTCCTGGCACACCATTATTATGGGATGCCGGATATGGAGAGGCTTTTAAAGATTTAAATTTCCTGCCTGCAGCTGTTTTGTTAACCAGAATTGTAAGTAAACCCGAAGGAAACTTGATTTGTTTTGACCTTGGACATAAATCTGTTGCCTCTGAGATGAGTTTACCCAGAGTGCAATTTTTAGAACTTACTAATTTCAAACAGATAAGTCAAAGTGAAGAGCATTTGGTGGTTCAATGTGAAGATCATGATAAGTATAATATGGGTGCTATTTTTTATGCATTACCTATTCATATTTGCCCCACAGTAGCCAAGTATAAAAGTGTATTTACTGTGTCTAAGGGGGAAATAATGGGTTCATGGATGATTGCTGCAAGAGATCATAAAATAACTATTTAATGAATATTTAATCCTTAAAAACTATGTTTATACTTGATGCCCATCTGGATTTAGCTATGAATGCACTGGAGTGGAACAGAGATTTAACATGGCCTGTTGAAGATATCAGGAAGAGTGAGGCCGGAATGACCGACAAACCGGATAGAGAAAAAAATACTGTTTCACTTGATGCCATGAGAAAAGGGAATATAGGCATTTGTGTTGCTACTCAAATAGGCAGATATGTAAAAAAGGGAAGCACACTGCCGGGCTGGAACTCTCCGCATCAGGCCTGGGCACAAACCCAGGGGCAATTGGCCTGGTATAAAGCGATGGAAGAAATGGGTGAAATGGTTCAAATAACAAATACTGAACAGTTGAATGCACATATTGATTTATGGAAAAACTCTGAGATAAAAAAACCTATTGGATACATTCTAAGTTTAGAAGGTGCTGATTCAATCATTACAATTGACCATTTAGAAAGATCTTTTGAACAGGGGCTACGCGCTATTGGCCCTGCACATTATGGTCCCGGAACCTATGCTCAGGGTACCGATTCAACAGGTGGGATTGGAGCTAAAGGGAAAGACTTATTAAAAGAAATTGAGCGGTTAAATTTAATTTTGGATACCACACATTTATGTGATGAAAGTTTCTGGGAAACATTGAAAATTTTTAACGGCCCTGTTTGGGCCAGTCATAATAATTGTAGAAAATTTGTGCCTCACAATAGACAATATTCTGATGAACAAATTAATGAGCTTATTAGCAGAGGTGCTGTTATAGGAATTGCTTTAGATGCCTGGATGATGGTTCCAAATTGGGTGAGAGGAGAATCCACACCGGAGGGCATGGGTGTTACATTGAACCAAATGATAGATAACATTGATCATATTTGTCAGTTAGCAGGAAATTCACTTCATGCAGGTATAGGTTCTGATCTAGATGGGGCTTTTGGTAAAGAACAATGCCCAGGCGACTTAGATACAATTGCTGATCTTCAAAAAGTCCCTAAAATGTTATCTGACAAAGGCTATACTGATGAAGATATTCATAATATTATGCATCAAAACTTCACAACTTTCCTTCAAAAAACATGGAAATAGCAGAATATCAGCTATGTGAAGTCTTTAGACAGCATTCTAGAATATAAAAAATCGTTGAAAGTTATCTCCTCACTCCAAAAATGAATAAATAATATTTAAGTCACGATTTCTTGTATATCAATGTTCTACAGGGATTTATTTATTGGGAATGATGAGATAGTTGATGATTTTCAAAATAAACTCATAAACACCTAGTTATGTGATTTTTGAAAACACAAAAACCTCAAGCGACACGCATAAAGATTCAACTTGATTCAAATTCATATTTATTTGGTAATCAGATTAATTATCCTCTTTTAAACTTCCTAATTTAATAGTATTAGTTATGGCTTTAAGCAAGGAAAGATCATCTTGGGAGTCCTGGGCCAGTTCCCATATCATGATACCTCCAAATGATCTCATAGCCAATCGGGTCTTTTTTTTGATAGTCGGAATACCGTTGTAATAAATGTTCCCCACTTGATCTTGGTAGGCATTTGCAGAATCTATGGCCACAAGTTCCCGATAGGCAATGCTATTTACTTTGTCAAAGTCCCACCCGTAGAAAGGTATGCCCAATGTTAATTTTTCGGCAGGAATTTTTCTTTCCTTGGTCCAATACGTCAGGGCTTCCTCGGCATAAGAATAAGGTGAATGCGGCCCTGCATCTTCGGGCTGCCATGGACCTGTTTTATCATATACCATTATGTTAATAAAGTCATAGGCCAAAAGAGCTTCCTGGCTAATGGCCTCGTGTAGGCCTGAAACATTCAAGGCTGAAGAAATGCCTCTTTCTTTGCTATGCAAGGCATTCCGTAATTCTATTACAAAAGGGGTATACAGATTACCTATTGTAGGTATTAAATTCCATTCGATATCAACATCTATTCCATCCAGATTATTTTTTATTGTAAAATCCATTATTTCCTGAATGAAAATTTCCCTGTTTTCTGGTTGTAGAACCGAAAGCCAATTCGATGCAAGTTCATCATTGATACCACCACCCGCAATCGAAAGAAAAACCTTTACTCCTGCCATATGTGCTTTTTTAATGACCTTTGCAAGATTCTGCTCTTCATTAAAAATCAGCTTTCCGTTTTGATCGGGATTGGCAAAGGCCAAATCGAGATGCGTCAGGGCCGTTAAATCGATCATATCGACCTTGTCAAGATTTTTTGAACTGAGATAACCTATTACCTTGAAGTTCTTTGACTTGCCCTGACTTGGGGAGTCGGTATCAGATAATTTTGATTTACAGGCAAATACAAGTAACGAGACGATAATCAGAAATAGGAGCTTGTGACTTCTTGCTGAGTGCATATTATATAATTTATTTTTCATGGTGGCTTTATAATACTATGAGAATCAGGAAGGATTTCCGCTGGATTTATTGGTTGAATTAATGCTTGCCCGTTATTAAATAAACTTGAAAACCTATAATAAAATACAATCTGTTCCAACTTTCAATATCTTGATCACTAAGCGTCTCTAATTCCTGCCTACTTATCTAACTCAAAATAGGCTCAATAGCAATCTTATTTATGTAGGTCTTCAAGCTAAAGCGGAATAATTTTAGACAAAGTTAAGTCATACTTTTGAACTAAAACATCAGATGCATCTTCTCCTTATTGCGCCAGCCTGCCTGGTTTTCATACTCTACAAAATATATTTTTAGTTCCGCTTGATTTTCATAGTCAACAAAATGTATATTTTTCTTTGCCTGATTCTCATACTTTGTGAAGAACCATTTTCCATTATTTTCACCGGCTTGATTATCATATTTTACTTTATAGACTTTTAAATCGGCTTGGTTTTCATATTTTACTACGAAGACCTTCACATCTGCTTGGTTTTCATATTTTACTGAGAATACCTTTTGTGCAAAAGTGGTGCTGCTAATAGCAATCAGCATGAATGTCAGAAATAATTTGGGTATAATATATATCATTAGATCATTTCATTTTTAGAATTATAAATCGATAGAAAACAAGAGTTATTCGATTAATATACAACAGGTACATCAATAGGTGTATTACTTTTTACCACTATGTAACTGGAAATTGAATAATATGCATGTTTGTTTTGTGCAGTTGATTGCATATCGTTTGTCCACTCTTCTAATTGGTATTTATAACAAAATGATTCACCTGCTCTTGAATGTGGAAATTCATCAATACGCACAGGAACTGCCATTCCTGGACACCACCCTGCTCTATCGGGTTGCCAGTTTCCACTTTGAGGTTGAACAGGATTATCTGCGCAACCAATAGCATTCATATCATGTGTAAAAAGCGGATTGTCATCAATATTTATGTGGTGTGTACGAAAACACCATTCGGCACATGTTCTCCCGTCATTGTCAGAAGGTGTGGCATGTCCCCAACCTGTAATAATTGTGCGAAACAAAGAGGCTTCTGCATTGGCTGGAATGTCAATGCATCTGTCTACTACATGTTCATTCTCTTCTCCGTAAGGAATTCCATCTAAACTATGTCTGGTATAATCAAGAATAGTAGCTACTTTGTAATACTTGTAATCAGGAGTTCCTTCAATAATTTCAAAATCTAATGTAATAAGCCAACCATCAGCTCCCCACACTTCAATAAAGGAACGTAATTCAACTTTGCCTGATAGCAAGTTTTTGAAATCAGTAACATCAATCGGAAACCCCTTCTCAACTTCTAAGTTATCAACTCCGTAGGGTGTAATGTAACGTCCAATCTCCATCCATTCTTCTGATTCGGAATTTCGCACTTTGACATTGGCAAATACGTCCCAGGCATTGCATCCTCCTGTCGGGCAATGCAGTTTCACGAACATGGTTATTTTCTCTATTTTTTCCTGCACAGCAGGAAAATTAAAGGTCCCAATTGCTGCTTGTGAGTTTCCCCCACCAAAAGCAAGGTGTTTTTCATTAAAGGTGGTAAACTTGTGTAACTTCTCAACACCAATTGCAGAAAGATCGAAACTGGCTTCACTTGTTACATAGCCGGAAACAGTAAGTTTACCTTGTAAATCGCCCACCTTGGTGGCTTTACATCTAACCTTAATAGTAACCTCACTGTTTGCGGTATGCGGATCTATTGACACTTTGGTAGAATAATCTTCAGCTCCAACGGCTATCTCAAAGTCTCCGCTCACTTCAGCCAGTAATTCACTTGTGATGTTACTACCGCTTATCTTTACTTCCTGGGCTATAGAAGGAGCATTCATTCCTACTTCCCCAAATTCAAGAGAACTTCCAATTTGCTGCAAATTACCTGGCTCGGGTTCCTCCTTTTTGTTGCAGGAAAATTGAAATAGGATAAAAACCAGTGTAATGTAAATGGAAAAAGTCCCGATGGTTAATCGTCTAGTTTTCATTCTAATTGTAATTGTTAATGGTGCATGAAATTAGAAAAGGTCTTGTTTTTCCGAACTAATTGAAAAGCCCTTTAATTGTACATCTTAATTATAGTAACAATAAATTTCTTTAAAATTAACATTTATTGCCCTAAATGGAATGTTAGTAATATTTTTTCACAGTAAAAGTTATCATTTATACTGTGTTTCAGGATCACCAAATTTCTGATTACGATTTATTGTCGAATCTAATTCAAAATGATATATATTATCATAATCTCTCTCAGATACGATATCAATATATCTTTTGTTTAAGTTATACGAAACAGACCATTGGGTGGAAGAATACATGTTATATTGGGAAGAATATTCTCCTTCTATTGACACATTTCTTAAGACATTTAATGCATCTGATGTAGACACCGAACCATTATTTGAAGCAAAATATTGAGACATCGCTTTATATCTATTACATACATTTCTTAAGCTATTCTCTGATTTTTTATAAACCATTGTATTCGTTACAACCTGCCAGGTTTTTTTATTTCTGGTTATAACAATCATATTATCAATATATTCAACTACTGCTGACCTGCCGGAGGAATCTGCAATAAAAAAATGAGACCTATATGATGCTTCATTGTTATAATTATTCAATAATACTAAGGCTTCGTCTAAACTTGATGCATAATCAAGAAGTAACCTGATGAGATGCAAACTAGCCAATGTAATCTTGTTTTCGTTATATACCTTTTCACCTTCAACTGCAAGTTCAGCAACAAAAAGACCTTTATTATTCATACCGTCAACTGGGAAATATGGGGCCCACAATAGTTTCCTATTATCAAAAACAGTTTTAGCGTTTTTATTTAATAAGAGGTCAACTGGCACTAATGAGATAGACTTGTGTCCATTTTTAGGAGCTGTATAAAGGATTAGTCCAGGTATGTTTTGCCAATCAAAATTTCTTCCTATAATATTATCCTTATCATTTTTTGCCATAAATGCAGAACATGACCAAATGCTACTCCTGGGAATGGTATCTAAATATTTCTCGATAAAATCCAATATAGAAAAGTTTCCAATACCTCTGGTTAAGAATTCAGAAAAGTAATAGTCAGCTCTATAATCAAGAACATACAAATCATCTGTAATCTTTTCTAATGATGAAAGTGTTTTAATTTGAAGATTATCTAAATCTGTGAGATCTAAAGATTGACTATAAGCAATTCTGCAAATCATCAATAGTAAACAAAGTGCAATATATTTATTCATAATTCCATCTTTACCTTGCAAAGAATTACTAGCGAAGCCTGGCCACGATTATTCCATTGTTTTTCTTTATTCCTTTCAGATAATCCTGAAGAGTTTCCTCAGAGACAACCACCTTCTTTTGAGTAGATGAAGCATGAAACAAGTGTAAGTGTCCGTCTACAAAATAGGCGAGGCCAACATGCGCAATGTCGAGTCCTGAAATGCTAGTAGTAATTGCAATAAGGTCACCATTTTTTATATGGTTTTCCATATCCTGAATTTTTTCTTTTGGCACGAATGTAAGTTTGGCCATAGAAACTTCCTTCTCTTTCTCGGCTATTTGCTTTACGTACGCCTCTTTTTCCAGCTGCGGGTAGCTCTGGGGATGAGTCGACATAAAATTCACTGTAGGATCATAAAAGTCTGTTGCAAAAGTGTTGCTAACGATTGAAATGAGCTGTTTTTTCTCGTTATCGAGAAGCCAGTCGGTAAAGTAGTGCAGGCGCGAGGGATATTCGTCGATCATACCGTTTCTGTACCGAAACTTTATAAGGGTCTGGCAATAAGTTTCGAAATCAGTTGTATTATTTTTGATACAAGTGGAAATAGAAACAACATTCTCCAAAAATGTTGTACAATCGAACTCACGGAGATTTATTACAAGATGCTCATCTCCATTTATGTCCAGTGTTTTTGCCACATAAGGCGTTGATAAGAAATAGCGGGCTACAGCAATCTCAATTTCAGGGAGTGTTTCCTCATTCAGTTTTTCTGTTTGCGCATATTGCATTATATTATTAAACACATCAATATCCAGGCTATCAGCGCTATAAGCGTTTAATTGTTTTTTCTCTGGTATTCTGGTTTGATTTTGCTTTTCCGGCTTTGTTCCGTTGGCACAGGCCATACAAAAAAGCAAGAGAAATAAAATGTTTGTAACAAGATTTTTGTGTTTCATAGTGTTTCGATGGTGCAGGTGCAATCAAGCTGCGGTTATATATTTATTGAAGAATCAATATGCTAACTCCAAATTATTTCTCAAAACATTAGGATGGAAATCCTGTTAAAGTTAGCTAGCCCTAATCTCCTCAATTTTTAGATTTATAAATATATAAATTATTATTCTTTAGTATAAATACAACTATACTTATGAATAAATCTAAAGCTTTCCCTTTCTCCTTAAATACCCTTTCGGATTCTTTATATATCTTACCCTGTTATTATTGAAATCAAAGAAATATACATCATCACCAATTAGTGCAAGCCCTCTTGGAGAATCACAGACTGATTTTTTTCCATCCCTATATCCTTTTTCTCCATTCCCGGCTATGGTAAACAAAAAACCATCAGGAGTCAACATTCTAACACAGTTATTATATGAATCCCCAATAAAAATATATCCTTCATCATCCACAACAAGTTCAGTAGGTACCCAGAGCATGGCTGAATCAATTGCACCATCCTTCAAACCTCCAGTTTCTCCGGCAGCATCCATACTTCCTGCAATAGTTGTAACAACACCATCAGGGGTAATTTTTCTTATTCTGTTGTTGTTTGCATCAGCTGTATAAACGATGCCCTGATTATCCACTGCCACACCACAAGGAGCATCAAAACGAGCTTCCAAGCCAACACCCTCTTTCCAGCTGCCTTTGTTAAAATAAACATAGGGCTGTCCGCCTCCAGCTAAGGTACCAACCTCCCCTTCAGGAGTAATCTTTCTTATACTATGGTTCCAACAATCTCCAACATATATATTCCCTTCCTGGTCTACACAACAGCTTCTGGGAGCACAAAACATAGCCAATTCTATTCTTCCATTCAGATACCCGGTGCTATCTATACCTGCAATTGTGCTAACAATTCCATTCGCATCAATCTTTCTTATTTTGTTTCCTCCCCAGTCCGCTATAAAAACATTCCCCTTTTCATCAGCATAGGCCCCTGCCGGCTCAGAAAAACTTGCCGTTTTTGCATTCCCATCGGTATTTCCAAATTCTCCTGTACCCGCATACGTGCTTACATTTCCTCGGGAATCAACTTTCCGAATAATATTGTGGTCTGTATCAGGAATATAAAGATTCCCGTTTGTATCACTTCCAATTCCAAAACACTTGCCAAACGACGCCTTTTTGCCTTTTCCATTTACCAGGGAATCAATACCATTTCCTGCAAAAGTCTTAACCCTCTGAGCATTAGAGGGATTAATATTAGTCAGCAAAAATATAATGAATAAAATTTTGCTTATAATTCTCATCATACTACTCAATGTCCTTTTCACAAAATAATTGGATTTCAATCTCAATAACTAGAAATAGCTACTCCCATCCCAGCAATGGGTGCAAAGTTTCTCTTTAGGTAACCCAATAGCTTCCACTAAATCATCCAGGCGTTGAAACTTTAGGGAGGTCACATTCATTTTCTCCCGAATTTTCTCTACCATAGCCGCACACTTGGGAGAATCAGGATTTGCATATTCCTGCAGGTCTTTATCTTCTTTACCTTCCAGCTCCTTAATGGCTTTTCTACCGGCCAGATCAAGGGTTGACCGTGAATTTGAAAAGTTCAAAAACTCACAGGGGAAAATAAGGGTTGGGCAAGCCGGTCGAACATGTACTTCTTTGGCCCCGCATTGCATTAAGACCTGAACATTATCCTGCAATTGAGTACCCCTTACAATAGAATCATCCAGTAATGCTAATTTTTGATTTTCGATAAGAGCCTTATTGGGAATAAGTTTCATTTTGGCTACCAAACTCCTCATTTCCTGATTTTGAGGCATAAAACTCCGTGGCCAGGTGGGTGTATACTTTACATAAGCACGTTTGTAAGGGATTTGTTTTTGGTTTGAATATCCAATGGCATGTGCTATTCCTGAATCAGGAACTCCCGAAACATAATCAATTTCAATATCATCCTTCTGAGCGAGGGCAGCACCGCATCGATAACGGGAATCTTCCACATTGATGCCTTCATAATATGAGCTGGGATACCCATAATATACCCATAGGAAGGAGCAGACCTGCATTTTCTCATTTGGTTTTCGACGCTGTTCGTAGCCGTCAGCAGTGATAAATAATATTTCACCCGGACCAATATAATGTTCAGTTTCAAAACCCAGGTTTGAAAACGAACTGGATTCAGAACCCACTGCAAAAGCCCCCTCTTTTTTACCAAGAACAATGGGTGTTCTACCCAACTTATCGCGAGCAGCATAAAGGCCTTCTTTAGTTAATATTAATAAGGTACAGGAGCCTTTAACCAGATCAAAAACATTTTCAATTCCTGCTTCTATGCTGTCTTTCTCATTAATAAGCATAGCAATCAGTTCACTTGGATTGGTGGTTCCGGTGCTGGTTTCCGAAAAATGATGCTTTTGCTTGAGGGCCCGTTTAGTTAGTTCAACAATATTGGCAAGTTTACTCACACTCACAATAACAAATTGCCCTAAATGAGAATTGATCATTATTGGTTGGGATTCGGTGTCGCTGATTACCCCTATCCCACTGTTGCCTTTGAATCTAGGAAGTTCGGGTTCAAACTTCGTGCGGAAATAGGAATTCTCCAAATTGTGGATAGCACGGGTAAAACCGTTACCATTTTTAACAGCCATTCCTCCACGTTTGGTACCAAGATGTGAGTTATAATCTGTTCCGTAGTATAAATCGCTTACACAATCTGATTTAGAAATAGTGCCAAAAATTCCGCCCATAATTGATAATTAAGTTGGTGAGTAAATGTTTTAATTGATTATAAATTCGTAACCCTTTCCTAAGAAATAAGGAACTAAAATTAAAGCTTTTTGTGATCTAATAAAGCAATGTTGACAAGTTGTGAAAAGTTGCCAGAAACTGAAGATTAAAGAACTCTTTGGAACAAAGAAAAAGAAAAAAAATGATTGGGGTACTACTCTTTTTTATACTGCAACATCCATTCATAAATATTCATATTATATTCATGATGATCGCCCCTGGTAAACATACCTGATCCGTCATATGTTCTTGTCCAGGCATCATGGCCAGCATCAGGATATATTGTAACTTTAGCCCATACGGGAGGGTCCATTTTATTTATAGCTTCAACCATGGGAACAGATCCAAAATTTTCATACGCTTTAACAAGATCATCTTTGGCACCATGAAATGCCCAGATGGGTACTTTTCTCAAATTATTAACCAAAAAATCATTCCCTGATCCACATATTGGTACTATTGCTGCAGCATAATTATTGTCAATTTCCCCAACATAGTACCAGCACCCTCCCCCTCCCAGGCTCAGTCCAGTCAGAAAAATTCTATTTGTATTGATCTGGAAATTTTCAATTACGTATTCTATAAATCTATGGACTTTCTCCGTTGGCCAATATTCTGTTACCAATTGAGGTGAAACCACAATAAATGGGTATTTGGGATCCCACTGACCCAGTCTAATAAGTTTTGGTGGTCCATGGCTTAATACTCTGTCAAGTATTTTTTCGTCCATGCCACTATCACCCCTTTCGCCCCAACCATGTAGGAAAATAATTAAAGGATACTCCGGACCGTCATTTTCATATCCACCTGGGGTATACACATAATGACCAAAATCGGCATTGGTTTCCCCCAGAGGATATGCCCTATGTATTCCACCTGTATCTACAGGCAAGTAATAGAGATCACTTTCATCGATTATCGCTTCCTGCCTGACATTTTTACCATTATTTTGACCTGTATTTGAACCCAAAGGTTCATTTGATTTCTCGCAAGAAACAACCAACAAAAGCAGTAAAATTATTTGAAATATGCATTTCATATAATTACAATATTTATAGGCTTTAAAATGACTTATTGTAATTTTTATAGATTAAATCTTCATTCTTTCACAAACAGCTTAAATATCTCCATAGAATTTTTTTCTATCAAAGAAAGATGGCCTTCTGTAGGATAAAACTTATATACACTATTCGGGAGTTGGCTTGTTATATATCTTGCTGTCTCAATCTTTACATTTGAATCTTTTTCTCCGTGCCATAAATAAATTTGATGACTAATTCCCTGGAATTCAAAACCCCAATTATTTTTATAAATCCGTGCATCCTCCATTGCTCCCTTGTATCCTACTCTGAATGCTTCCCTAAAACCATCAATAAAACTTTTTTGAACTTCAGGATTTTTCATAGTTTCACAATCAACTTCTGAAAGAGATTTGTTCATGTTGGTTAGGATTTTCTCCGGATTACTTGTTACCATTTTTCTCATTCCAGAAAGGATGATTCTTTGCATAAATCCCGGCCACCTTATTATGGCCCAGGATGGTACCTCTCTTGCACCGGGTGAATTGCCGGGACCCATTCCACTCAACACTACTACTTTCCGAAGACGGTCAGGTATTTTATAAGCACATGCTAAAGCAAATGGACCACCCCCAGAATATCCTAATACAGAAAAGGTATCCAGGTTCAGGGAATCGGCCACTGCAGTTACATCATCAGGCCAATCCAATAAGGTTCGCCCAGGATGCGAATCAGAATATCCATAACCTGGACGGTTAATAGCAATCAATCTAATATTCAGCTGTGTTGCAACTTCATCTCCTTTGAAGACACCAATATCTAAATGCGAACCTGGAAAACCATGAAAATAGAAAACAGGGGTTCCATTTTTGGTACCAAATTCAACATAACTCAGATGGCGTCCGGAGGCTAATAACAGTTGCTGTATTTCCATTTGATTCTTTTTATGTACTAAAGATACCATTTTCGTAAATATCCCTTCTTCAAGTACACTGCATTACGTCTCCAAATGCAATCGAATTAAAGTTTTCTATGAATCTACTTTAGCATCAACTAATATAACGAAACAATCACTAAAAGGGCGATTCATGATTCAAATAATTTGAAATACAATAATAATGGAAATTTCATGACTGATAAGCTAAATAACTACTTTTATGAATTGACTTTAAATTATTCAAAAAACCTCAATAAAATACAGAATGAGAAACAACATTTTATCTAAAATAAGTATTTTATTATCATTTATTCTTATTTCAAACCTGATTAGTTGCGATACCAAAATTCCTGAAACATCAGTTGAGGTTGATATAAGTAAAACTGGTGAACCAATAGAAAAATATATTTATGGACAGTTTATAGAGCATTTGGGCAGGTGTATTTATGGCGGATTATGGGCTGAAATGCTCGAAGATCGTAAATTTTACTTTCCAATAGTTCAAAATTATTCCCCCTGGGCAACCGATTCAGATGATTATTGGAATGCTGGTGAATATAGCTACCTGAAAGCTTCACCCTGGGAAATGTTAGGTCACAAAACAGTTAAAATGGATACTATTCAGCCATATACAGGAAAGCAATCGGCTATTATTCAGAGTCCGGGTGGTAGATCGAAAGCCGGAATTAGGCAAGCACACCTGGAGGTAGTGGCAAATAAAAAATATACCGGACATATTATACTTTCTGGCTCAAACAATACCTTACCAGTTACAATACAGCTGATATCAACAGATGGAGATTCAATTTCTCAGGAATTAAATATAATAAGTAATGACTTTTTGAGCTATTCCTTCGATTTGACTCCAAACTTTTCGAGTAGTGAGGTGGCATTGGAAATATTCAGCACTGGTAAGGGGGAATTTAGAATCGGAACTGTTTCAATAATGCCTACTGATAACATTAAGGGCTGGAGAAGGGATGTCTTAGGCCTATTAAAAGAATTGAATTCACCGGTTTACCGTTGGCCAGGAGGGAATTTTGTAAGTGGTTACAACTGGATGGATGGCATTGGTGATCGGGATAAACGACCGACAAGAAAAAACCCGGCATGGAAAGGTGTAGAAGCAAACGATGTGGGAATTCATGAGTATATGGAACTTATTAAAATTATTGATGCTGAGCCTTTTATTGCTGTTAACACAGGTTTAGGAACTGTTGAAGAAATCGCCAGTGAAATTGAATATTGCAATGGTTCCACTGACACTAAAATGGGAAAGATGAGGGCGGAAAATGGTCATGCCGAACCTTACAAAGTAAAATGGTGGGCTGTAGGTAACGAAATGTATGGTAGCTGGCAGCTGGGTCACATGCCTTTAGAAGAATACGTGCAGAAGCACAACCGGATAGCCGAGGCTATCTGGGATGTTGATCCAGAGGCTAAGCTAATAGCGGTGGGTGCTGTGGGTGAATGGAGCAAAACAATGTTAAAACTTTGCGCAGAAAATATGGATATTTTAAGCGAACACATCTATTGCCAGGAATTAGATAATGTTTCTGATCATATTTCCCAGCTTGCCAAATCAATAAATCGAGTGGCAGAAGCTCATCGTACTTACCGTGATTCAATACCAGGTCTGAAAGGGAGAAATATCCGTATAGCTATGGACGAATGGAATTACTGGTATGGTGATTATATTTATGGTGAACTTGGTGTACGCTATCATCAAAAAGATGCTCTGGGGGTAGCAAAAGGGCTTCATGCGTATTTTCGAAATAGCGATATTTTTTTTATGGCAAATTATGCACAAACCGTCAATGTGATTGGATGTATAAAAACCACTCCTACATCGGCGGGATTTGCTACAACTGGTTTGCCCTTAAAGTTGTACCGCCAGAATTTTGGAACCATTCCAGTATTGATTGAGAACAACCACCCCAATCTTGATATTTCAATAGCTTTAACTTCCGATAAAAAAGAGCTTACAATTGCTGTAATAAACAGTTCATCAAGCTCTGAAAACCTCTTGTTTGATCTTGGAAAAATCAAAACTTCCAAGACCGGGACGCAATGGCTTATTCATCACCTCGATCCAGATATTTACAATGAACCTGGCAAAACACCAAATGTAAATATAATTGAAACGGATATGAACTTTAAGAAAAAGGCAATGATTATCCCTGGACTTTCAATTTTAATGATAAAAGTGGATATTTATTGATATAATTGAGCTATCCCGAACGCTCATTCGGTTTCTAGCTATCCCCGTTTAAGAATACTTAAACTTGTGGCTGATTCTTCATATTTAAGGATTAAGCGTTCTACTGCCATCAAACCAGGATAAATAACGACTTTTAGCTTCCTCGGCATCTGCATCAAGAGGTATATATATGGTTGTCCTTCGATCAATTATTACTGCTTGTAACTTTGTTAAGTCAGGTGATTTAAAAGTAGCCTGCTTTTTATCCTGCATTTATAAACTCCTCTCAGTTAATGAAATTATTCGAAAAAATACTCAATCTGGCAATATACAAAAATGTTTTGGTTTTTACACCATTATTAAAATTTCTATTACTCTTCCAGTATATATTTGAAAGTTAAACCGTTCCTGGATTTCTAAGGAATTAGCTTAGAGAATTTAACCAAAACAGGGTACTTACTCAGCAAAACAAGAACAATAAAATATTAGTCAAGGTTTCCCCAAACCTTCTCTATAAGTGCTTTAGTAGCAAGAATTCCCTGATGTTCACTCAGCTCCTCCCCTTCATATTCAATTCCAATATAGCCGTCGTAGCCTGCATCTTTGACAATTTGAAGCATCTTATAGTAATCTATGATTTTATCCTCTCCTTTTGCATTAAAATTATATGATTTGGCACTAACTGCTTTTGCAAAGGGCATAAATTCTGATACTCCCAGATATCTGTCATATACATTACTACAATCGCCTTGCGTGCTGCCCCACTTGGCACTGAGGCACCAGTTTCCGAAGTCTGGAAATGTTCCGAAGTTGGGTTTATTAACCTGTTCAACAATGCCAGCTATCAGTTTGGCATTGGAACTAAACAAACCATGGTTCTCAATTATAACATTAATATTTTCCTTGGCAGCATAGTCAGACAAATGGCTCATACTATCAATCATTGCAGCTCGAAAGACTTCTTCTGACTCATCTCCAAAAGCATTTACTCTGATTGAGTGACAATCCAGAATTTTTGCTGCATTTACCCATTTAAAATGATTTTCAACAGACTTCTTTCTTTCCGTCTTATCACCACTTCCAAGATCTCCTTCGTCATCCACCATAATTAGCAGACTTTTCACATCAACATCATCAGCATGTTCTTTCAGATTGACCCAGAATTTCTCATCATTCACTGAATCTTGATAAAACTGGTTCACATATTCAACTGCATTGATACCATAAGTATTTTTTGCAATACTGGCAAAATCATTTGGATTTAGACCTCCATTTTGAAACTGGCGATGCAAAGACCATTGTGCCAGAGAAATTTTCAGATCCACTGATTCATTTTCACTCATATTATAAAATGATTTTGAGCCATATGTCATTAATGAAGCCGCGGATAATGCGCTTGCACTTAATACTGTTTTTTTCAAAAAAGATCTTCTTTTCATTTGCTAAATTTTTCTAATTATATGCATAAAAAACTAACTAAAAGTATGATGACACTATATCAGGTTTAAGAAACTCAAACTTCTTCCCAAAACTCTCATCTACGTGATATTAATCTATTCTAAGATGAATGAGACTGGCTGATTTGCTCGAATAGGAGTAGTAAATGAATTATCTAAAATCTCAATTTCCTGCTTGCCCATAGCTTCCCCCCTCAGGTTACTGGGTGTAGCTGTTTTAAGATCAAATCCTTTCGGAAAGCTAACTTTACAGATTCCATCATTTCCTGATTGTTCCCATAAGCGAAGTATCGTTCCCTCACCGTCCCCATTTTTACCAAAAGCGGTGATTAAAACACCTTTCTGACTGAGTGATATCCCTTCTTGCATCATGGGCATGTTTCCTTCACCTCCCTCATAGAATACTCCGTGCAAGGGGCTTCTTGTTTCTTCAGAGGGTGTGATAAAACTTTCTTCAGGATCATATTTTTTGTAGCTCCAGATATACATTTTTGAAGAAAATGAACCCTCAATCCATTCGGTAAAATTGGTACCCCATTGGTTGTTATATAAATTTACAAATACTGTACCGGTTCTTAACTGTTTTTTTCCGGAAAACTGAAACAAGCCGGGCTTGTCGATGCTAATTCCAGGTGATTCTGGGCAGTTTAATACCACTCCGTTTTCCTGATTATCAAACATGCTCATAGAAGTATTTAAAAAGTAGAAATCATGATTTGAACCTTCAATCAACTCCCTTTGTGGATCAACAATACCGCCGGTGCGATAGAGACGATATTCTGGTTCATCCAGGTTAAACGGAAACGCCAGCCATCCGGCTTCGGGCAATGAATTCGGTTTTTTTCCATCTACACCCCAAACTACCTCAACATAGGGCTGATCTTCATATAAGGTATAGCTAACAAGGTACCTTTGTATGTCTTCATCATTCAGTTTTCCAAAAACAGTTGCACGAATGGCATTCCCCATATTCAAGTAAACAATTTTCTCACATGATCCTTTGTAAACTTTGCTCTCCTGGTTTGGAATTGCAGGTCGTATCATTTCATCATTTGCCCAATTCTCAGCTCCAGGCTTTACATAGGCTTTGTTATATGCATCGATTTTTTCCTGCCCTGGGCGCTCTAAAAAATATTGTCCAAAGCATTCATCCTGATTTTGACTGGCGATTTCCCTTTTATTCTGCTTATCGTATACAGATGACAGAGTTCCCTTCTCTTTCTCGATGTGTAACCTGAAATACTGATTTTCCAAAATATTCGTATTCTCATTGATTATAAGGCTTGATTCAATGTTAACAGGATTCAATACCGGAATATATGTTTTATACCCCAATGAGGGTACTGAGTCTGCATCAAATGAGATCAAATTATAATCTTCATAAACAGGTATAACTTTCCCCGTTACCGCATCTTTGAGTGCATAAATTTTAAATTTCTTTTGATAAACTCCTGCAAAGAAATTCACCCGCCCACTTCTTATCCAGGGCAATGAATTGTAAACAACTATTCTTTTTCCATCCACCTTAACAGAAGAAGCAAGCTGTTTCAATTGATTTTTCATTAATGGAACTACAATTTTTTCAGCATCTTTAATACGGTTGCCCTTTTCATGCCAGGTTCCTTCAATAAAATCATAGTTTCCTAAAGATTTATTTATCTTAAAATCATCGTCATAAGTCCATTTTTGCTGATCTGCATGAGTCATGGCAGCCCCAAAGGTATGCTCATCATACAAAACCATATTTTCAACCGCAGTACTTATGTATTGTTCAATATTATTATTGCTTATTCCCCATTGATTCAATTGCAAATTTAGGATTTCAGTATTGTAGGTTTCTCGCTGAAGATGCTTACTCAATTTTGTCTCTCGTGGGTTTGACATATATCCATGAATCCAGGTATCAGGCATATCTTCAGTAACAATGGGCAGGTTAGGATCTTCCTTCATTAAAAGGTCATAAAAGTCAGATAGGCGGCCAATTTTAATATTAACATCGGGCATCTCCTCTTTTGCAGCCTTTAACAAATTAGCCACTTCTTCTGGTGAGGGAGCTCCCGAATTCTCATGGGTATGTATCATAGCCAGCCAGGTCTTATGTGGCCAATTTTTCGGTGGAAGTATGCCTGATCCATAGTATTCAGCCCAATAAAATGTGAGGAGCTTTGACCCATCGGGGCCCTGCCACCAAAAAAGAGTAGGAACCTCTGGCGATGCAGAACCAGGATTACACCCAAGATGAAGAAAATCGATACCTGCATTCTTAAGCAAAGTTGGCAAAATGCGCGAATGGCTTGGCACATCTGTAAGTTTAGCATCGCGAGCCGGTGGCAAACCATATGCCCTGTTTATTTCAGAAGAATATGATAGTCCACGTACCAGGTTTTCAAGATCGCTGGCTTCTGTTTCAAAAGTTACTGGAAGTGCATGTGGAACAAGTCGCTGATCTTTGATTGCTTTCTCTAATCTTTTCTTTTTATCAGGGCTACAATTCTCAAGCATATATTTCAGGGGCCAGGCTGGGATAGTCCAGACAAATTGCTCTTCCTCTGGTAAATTTGATGTTTCATCAATCGACTTCAATGTCTCTTCCAACATTTCGTTGCAATAATTCTGAAGAACACCCTCTGCCCAGTTGGTATAACCTATATCAACATGCATTTTAAAAACAACAACAATATCAGTCACCTGGCTCTTTGCTTTAACTTTCTTTGAGTTTTCTGCAAAAGCTTGCCCAGAAAGGAATAGTGGCATTAGTAGAATAAAAATTAGTCTAATCATTGTTCTCATGAAAATTATTATTTCAACCTTTATTTCATTATTCCAATTGGTGAGAATGAACTACTACTAACAAGCACCTGTAATGCAAGTAGCAGTTACAATTCCCTCCTTCGAATTTCTTTTACGGCTTCGATCATGGCAAAAAAACCATCAACCGGAACATAGTCAGGAATTGAATTGCCTGATCCTATCCCATATCCCCTGGAAATCTTTCTAAATTGAGTTCCCTTCTCTAACACTTCATCATATATATCATCATATTTTTTGAGGCATAAGGTATTTACATCTATGCCTCCAAAAAGCCCGATTTTATCGTTATATAGTTCAATCCACTTTTCAAAAGCTGCAATTTGATCCTCGTTTGAATGTTTCGCATCTATGTCCAAAGCAATAATGTCATCCATAATATCAAATATACATCCGCAACTATGCAATAAGAACTTCTTATCAGCCCCATGAACCAGGTCGATTACCTTCTTGTACTGTGGTAAAATATGCGTCCGGATAGTCTCAGGAGAAAACATCGTAGAGGTTTTATGGCCTAAATCATCACCCATTCTGTAAAAAACAAATATATCAGAATATTCAGCAATCATTTTCGACCATAACTCAACATACAAGTCTCCGATCCTTTCAAATAAATCGGCAAACAATTCCGGATCAAGGTATTGCATCACACATAAAGACTCAAAACCAACCAGATCCTGACTTGATTCAAAAATACCATACCCACACCCTCCATACGCTTTCATTCCTTTTGGAATTACAGCCCTTATAGCATCCAAATGTGGCCTGTATGTATTCCAGAAAATAGTAGGGATCTCATCAAAAGGATATTTATTAAAATCATTTCTTGTTTGAATGGGCCCCAACATACCGCCTACAATGGCTCCATGTCCTGGGAATATATCGCAAATTGCAGCTTCATAATCAAAAGCATCAAAGGTCATGTCTCTCCAAAACCCGATAACTTTTCTATAATATTCTTCAAAATCCCGTTCTTTATTCCCCTGCAATGCCACTTCTTCTCCCATCGCTTTGGAGATAAAAGCTTCATCAATATGATGTTCATATAGAGGTAATCGTTTGGGTTTCCTATTATAAAGGACTTGTAAAATATTATTACAATCTGGAATAAATTTGGTATTCTTCATTTATTGAATTGTAGATCTTATAAGAAAACTTAATAAAGTTAAGAATTTTTGTTTGAAGGTGCCTGGTATTCTTTTTAAACTCAAACTTAAAGAATATTTCCTTTATTTAGAAAAGTCCAATTGCCTTTAGTATTGAATTACAAATTTCAGAAAGATTTTTCGAAACTAAAATATTAGTAGATGCTAAATTTGCCGCTATTTTTGATAATAATCTAACC
>RCNC010000638.1_pt1 | contig 22570 bp, 19 predicted proteins | sample 2041301 | NCBI WGS metagenome assembly RCNC01 (sample SAMN09708231, study PRJNA481090) | Marine sediment metagenome, whole genome shotgun sequencing project. | biome: marine sediment; feature: ocean; material: sediment; isolation source: Sewage treatment plant 13A marine sediment (STP13A) ...
ATGGTTATCTTGGTAACATCAGTCCGGTGGAGTTCGAAAAACGGACAAGCGGTCTTTATGAAACTGTCCATTAAACCGGGGCAAAACCATTCGGCCAGAAGCGGTCGTTAAGCGAAATGCGTAAGATCGGACTCATGTCTTTGGAGGGTGTGATGGCGCGACAGAAAAACATAGCTGGAGATTCTGAGATTTGGCCGTGGCTGTTGCTGCCAATGCGCCTCGTGTTGTTCGCATTGTTTCAAGGATCAATCGCACTAATCGCTATGGGCTCGACCGCTGATCCCTGGACTACGTCCATTAAATGGTGGCCATTTGGTGTCGTTCTCACCAACGTAATTACCGTGGCGGTGCTGATCAAACTGTTTATTGCAGAAGGTAGCTCGTATCTTAGTCTTTTTCGCATTGACCGCGCTCAACTTAGGTCCGACCTTTTGCCGGTGCTGGGGCTTATTTTGCTAATGGCGGGGTTGGCCGTCGTCCCAAATATTCTTTTGGCAATTCTCTTGTTTGGCAGCGCTGAAGCGCCTGCCGATATGTTCATCAAGACAATGCCATACTGGGCTGCGTCATTTTTACTAGTGACGTTCCCGGTCACAATTGCTCTTGCCGAACTGCCCGTTTACCTGGGCTACATCATGCCTCGTCTCGAACGGGCGACGGGTCGACCGGCATTGGCAATCGGCCTGACTGCCTTTTTCGGCGCTGCACAGCACATAACTATGCCGCTGATTTTCGATTGGCGCTTTGTCACGTGGCGGCTGCTGATGTTCATACCATTTGTATTATTCCTGGCAATCGTAGTCCGTTGGCGTCCACGACTGTTGCCATATTTCGTTGTCGTGCACGGACTAATGGATGCGTCGCTGATCATTATGATGTTCTGAGCATCCATCGACTCCGAACCAGCCACCACAAGCGCCAGCGTCTGCTTTGGGTCAAAAGCGGCCTCTCAGTAAGTAGGAAATATCACCACCTGAGCAGCTGCTTTCGGCCATTAGAGAATGTTTACACCGGCACCACGAACAACGGGCGAATCAAACGGCGCCAGGCGAGAGCAAGTCCGGTCCAGACAAGAAGGCAGGCTGCAAGTGAACCGAGACCTGCGATCGTTTGCCCAACAACTCCAAATATCTCGCCGGTATGCAGGAATCGAATATTGCTGCGAGCCCGTGAGCCTGGTGAATTGTCTGCGAATGTTCGCCAACTTGTGACCCTGCCAGCAGCTGTATCTAGCTGCAGGTTATACACCATCGACGGCTGACCACCGATACTTCGATCAATTCGAAAACTTGTTGTCACTTGCGGAGTTGTTGAAGCCTGCATTGAAATGGTTTCCCAGTCGGTGACTCCCCGGGTTTCCATCTCACTCATGGCCAGTTGTAGTAAGTCTGCATGCGTCATCACAGAAGATGACTCTGGCAGTGGCTGCGACGGAGCACTGTTTCGACGACGCTCAGGCGGGTCCTCACCGAATGTGCCAAATACCAAGTCGTTTGCCCAGGGAAAATAGAAAACTGATGCCGTCGTGACCATGAAGAATAATGGGATAACGGACCAAAATGAAAAAACGTGATGCCAGTTGTAATCGCGCGCTTTGCCGGTTTTCACTTTCGGATTAAACAGCACCTTCGTTTTCACAATTGCCCGATTCCAGACACGCGGTAACCACAAATAGATGCCGCTGCAGAGAACGAACAGGAAAAGCAAATTGCTATAGGCAGTAATTGCGCGTCCGGTCGCTCTCGACTCTCCGGTCATTGCAAACCAGCGATGAATCTGAGTTACCGTCCCAAAAAACTTTGCTATCGATGTTTGCCCTTTATGAAGAATTTTTCCACGATATGGGTCAACGAGCAGATTGTTTGTGCGGCCTGCAGATATCCGTATGACAGAACTCGGATCGCTGCTGTATCTCAGCGTGAATTGCTGGGTATTCGGATTCGACCGTTTCGCAACTGCAAGCAGCTCGTCCGCGGACAAAGCCTCCGCATCGGTAGCGCTCTTATCCAGATAGCCATTCTCCACCGATGAAATGATCTGCCGCTCGTAGGTCAGTAGCACTCCGGTAACCGACATCATCAGAATGATAATTCCGGCGAGCACTCCAGCAATCAAGTGGGGCCAGAAAATAAATGGTCGAACTTTCACTAGGGTCTCTCCTGTTGCGAAATTGTGAAAGCACAGGAGTCGAAGGTCAATTGGTAAATACCGCTAATTAACAAATCTTAACTTTGTAGATACGGAGTCGGCCGCTTCTTTGTGAGCGTCTGCTTTCGGGGTATACCGGACACTCGCCACTCCTAATATCCGGGGACGCGAGCGGCTGCCTTCGGCCAATAGCAGTCGGTCACCAGAGAAAAAAGCTTGGACCAGCCTTTCGCAAAATGTTAAGAATGTTTACACTGGCACCATTCATTCGTAAGAAGTTCTGTGTTGCTTCTTGATTGCCTAACGATGCCGCAGTTGCTAGCATCCTAAGCGATTCTCACGATTGTCAAAGAAGAATTTATGAGTAAAAAAGAAGAGTCAGTTGATCGGTCCCGCCGCAGGCTAATTCAAGGAGCGGGCGCTTTTGCATTTTCAGCATCTCCGCTTTCCGGATTATTCGCACAGGTTAACCGTGAAGGTGTTACTTTTGCGGCTGGGCCGCGACCGATGGTCCAATATCCGGGAAAAAGGCCACTCATTAGGGTACATACACGACCCCCTCATCTTGAAACGCCGTTTGAAGTTTTCAATGAGGGTCCGATCACGGCGAATGATGCATTCTACGTTCGCTATCATCTGGCCAATATCCCTACAGCTATTGATCTGAGTACATACCGTTTGAGCGTCAAAGGCCATGTGAATTCGCCGCTCAAAATGTCGCTCGATGATCTCAAGTCATTGGCTCCGGCGGTCGAAGTTGTCGCCGTGAATCAGTGTTCTGGAAACAGCCGCGGCTATTCGTCACCTCGCGTATTTGGTGCACAGCTCGACAATGGCGCGATGGGCAACGCGCGCTGGACTGGCGTGCCGTTAAGAGCCGTACTTGAAAAAGCAGGGGTCTCCGCAAGTGCGAAGCACGTCGTATTTAATGGAATGGACACACCAGTATTGCCGGAAACTCCTGACTTTCGTAAATCCCTTGATATCGAGCACGCGCTCAGTGCGGAACCTCTAATCGCTTGGGGAATGAACGGTGAAGATATTCCTTTCCTAAATGGCTATCCGGTGAAGTTGATTGTGCCGGGTTTCTTCGGCACCTATTGGGTCAAGCACTTATCCGATATTGAAGTTATCGACCATCCATTCACGGGACATGATGCGTATTTCATGACGAAGGCGTATCAACTTCCGGACAATGCTTGTCAGTGTGTGGCACCCGGGACAGTCGCGGCCGACACTTTGCCAATATCCAGTTTACCGGTTCGGAGCTTCATCACCAGCATAATGCCAGGCGAGTCCGTCCCGGCTGATCGACCGATCGAGCTGAAAGGTATCGCGTTCGATAGTGGGGAGGGGATTGCGACGGTCGACGTTTCTATTGATGGGTCGCGCTCGTGGTTGCCTGCTACTTTGGGTGAAGATCTTGGTCGTTTTTCGTTTCGCGAGTGGCGCTTGCCGGTGAGTTTTTCCAGAAAGGGTGATGTAGCTTTGTCGGTTCGCGCCACCAATCGCCAGGGTGAAACACAGCCACTGCAAGCCACGTGGAATCACGGTGGATATCGCCGCAACGTCATTGAAACGACGCCCATTGAAGTAGTCTGAGAGGTTTGGATATGTATCAGGAAAAAGCCTCTGGTCTACTTCGCATCCCTGGAATCTTGGGAGTTCTTGTCGTGGCGGCCAGTATGACGTCCTGCACAAGCAAGACTGATCAAGGCCCGGGACCTGCGGCGCTGACCGACGAGACTCCGTTGTCAAACGTAGTTGAGATCGTGCTACCCGTCGAGGACGCTGTACTGCGCGAATCAACGTTGGCGGGTCGGCAACTTGCAGTGCAGAAATGCACGATCTGTCATTCGGTCGACTATATTAATTATCAGCCGCCGGGAATGGACCTTGACCAATGGACTGGAGAGGTTGCCAAAATGCACCATTCATACGGTGCGCCACTCAGCGAGTCCGACATAAAGAGCATCGGTGCGTACCTGGCGGTGTCGTATGGTTCCGCTAATGAGGCTGACGAGGATGTGCTCGCTGCTTCCGCGATGCCTGTCCGAGAGGAGGCTGCCGTTGAAGATATTCAGGCTTTACTGGCATCTAACGTTTGCCTTAGTTGTCACGCGATTGATAGAAAAGTGGTTGGGCCTTCATTTCAAGAGGTAGCCGCTCATTATGCAGGCGATGATCAGGCCCAGGAAAAAGTGATTGACAGTATTCGTCAAGGTGGCACTGGAAAATGGGGTCCGATACCAATGCCGCCCTTACCTAACCTGACGGATGCGCAGGCAAAAATGCTGGCAGACTTTGTACTGGCTCAATAGCGTGTTGTGGACTTCCCGGGTTTCAGTAAGCGACTCCGTTCTATTACTAAATCGCTCCCAGCTTGCCAGATGCCTTTCAGCCATAAAATGAGAGCCCAATAAAAGCGCGGATAATTTCAGAGAGCTGATGAATTCGAATCGCGGCTAACGGTGATGATTTCAGACCTGGATTGGAATGATTTTGACTTGGTGTGGATACTTGTTCCCAAACTCTGTGTATCTGATTGGTGCTCAGGAGAGAACTTGAACCTCCACCTGCTTACGTAGACCAGCACCTGAAGCTACGTATCTCGAGCGTTGCACGTTCCGGGAAATCAACGCCATAACGGTTAGTGTCATAGGTTGTCCACCGTGGTGTTGGAATTTCCAAGACGCGCACGTAGCGGTGGCTACATATACTGCACTTCCCACGATATTGATGGCCCTGCGGAGCCTCAAAATGAGGCATTTTCAAAGGCCTCACACCGGCCGTTCACAAGTGGCTGGCTTTGGGTCAAAAGCGGCCTCTCAGTAAGTAGAAAATACTACCACCTGAGCGGCTGCTTTCGGCCAATCGCAGCCGGTCACCAGAGCAAAAAGCCTGGGCCAGCCTTTCGCAAAATGTTAAGAATGTTTACACCGGCACCATTTATTCGTTTTTATCTGTCCTCAAACGTATGCGGATGCATCCATAGTGGTGCCATGCATTGAGCCAGTCACCGCTGAAACGTAAGCTTTGGCGGTATCGTCGGCGGACAATCCAGTGGCTGTGTCCATTCCCATTTTGGCCATGGTTTCTTTCACGAATAATGGTGCGACAACGTTCAACCGGAATTCGTCCAGCTCCAATGCTGCAGCCTTGACGAAACTCTCCAATGCACCATTGGCCATGCTGACGGCGGCACTGCCTTGCATTGGTTCACGTGACAGCACACCCGAGGTCAGGGTAATAGATCCGCCGTGTTTGATGTATGTACGGCCTAGACGTAATAGGTTGACCTGACCCATCAGCTTGTTATCGAGGGCCAACTGATATTCGTCGTCAGATAGTTGATCGAGCGGCCCGAAGTTTGCTAGTCCGGCGGCTGAAATAACCGCATCGACATTACCGACCTGTTCGAACATGGCCTGGATTGATTCGGCATTGCCCAGATCAACCGTCACATCTCCATCTGAGTAGCCAGCGGCGACAATCTCATTATTTTCTTCCAAGCGCCTGGCAACGGCCTTACCGATCGTTCCGGATGCTCCAATAATTAGAATCTTCATCGTTTGCTCCTGGCCAGCGGCCTGTCTATTGATTTCTTATTAAGTTGCGGGCAGCATAACTACTATCCGAAAATAGAAAAATAGCCTCAATTTGAAAACATTATTCACATGAAAAGAAAAATCGACCTAATGAAGGCGATTCGCACTTTTATTCTGGTGGCTGAGGAGCAGAGTTTTAGCAGGGCTTCCCAGCGGCTGAGCCTGGTCGTATCAGCCGTCAGCCGTCAGGTATCAGACTTGGAGGAGTACTTTGAGTGTCAGTTGCTGAATCGAACTACTCGTGCCATGCATTTGACCGCTGAAGGAATGTACTACCTGGAACAATTCGAAGAGATCGTCGAGCGACTGGATAGCCTCGAAAACAGGGCGGACAATAATCTGAAGGCAGTGGCAGGACACCTGCGGATAACCGCTCCACCTGATGCAGAGCAGCTCGGAATTGCTCATTTAGTCAGTGAATTCATCAAGCAACATCCGGCCATAAAGCTTTCCTGTTTACTCGTCAATCGCTACGTGAATATTATCGAAGAAGGCATCGATCTAGCGATTCGAGTGGGTGAACCGCCAGATTCGAGATTGGTGGCTCGTCGGTTTGCGGAGATGAATGTTTTGTATGTTGCCAGCCCTGAATATCTAGCTGTGCACGGCACCCCAAACCATCCAAAGGAGCTTGCTCAACATAACTGTGTTATCGACAGTTCAAATCGTCAGCCATGCCGTTGGCGGTATATGGAAAGCAGCGCTGAACGACACGTTACTGTATCAGGGCCCTTAGAGGTCAACCACGGCAACATTGCCGCGGACTTTTCTGCAGCAGGACATGGAATTGCATATCTACCTGACTTTCTAGCGCAAGCCTACCTGGACCGTGGCGCGCTCGTGTCCATCTTGGATTCATATCGGGTGCCACCGATCCCGGTTTCCCTGGTCTACCCGGCAAATCGGATAAAGAATCCAGCATTGAGCGAGTTGGTTCGTTTTTTATTAGATCGGAAATCGTAGCTGTTCGGTAACAACGTAATTCGACGCATAACAGATGCATTGCTGGTTCACTCCTTCATCGAACGACGGTTGATTACCGATGGCGAATATTCGAATATTTATGGGTCGACTTGTTAGGCCTTTCAGGCACGAAGATGAACCGCAATGAACGACCGCGCATTGCGGATATCTTGATAGGGTACCTGGTTAGTAACCAAGGAATTTGCCCACTGTCGTGTATAGGAGTATTGGCGGTCGAGAGCAAGCCAATCGTCGACTTTGAGTTTGAAGTGTGAGGGCCAAATGAAATTGATTCACCTGCAATCGTCAGTGCACAAGCCGTTGCGAAATATCATAGATAATGCGCGCGTAACCGTGAGCAGAGTGTGCGGAGGAATCGACGACATGAATATGCTTGGTAATAAAGCCCTGGTCATTCGTGCGGAGATCTATCCGAGTAAATTGCCTGCGCTCTATGCAGCACTGCAATCAATCCAAATATATGTCATTCAGCATAGTCTTCCTGACAAAAGTGCCTTAAAGGAAGAGTTTGAGTATCCAATGACGCGACAGATCACCAGCCTCGCCGACGATACGAATAATCGCGTCACCCTTCCGAAGATACCAGGATGAAGGTGTTCAGCAGGCGAGGTTAGATCCTTGCCCAATCGGACTCAGACGCTTTAGAAAACATATACTAGACCACTTGCTCCCGATGCCCTGATACGAGGTGGTAGATCCGTGCCAGATTGGTTTAGTTTCATCGAATTAATAACCGGATTTTCGGCAATATTGCTGAGCCTTTGTTTTTTGTTACTGGTGAAATACGCACTAGGTTGGTTGCCGTCTAAAAATTTCCTCATTGTTTTGTTAACGATAGGCGTCGTAGTCAAAAGCAGCCTGTTTGGGCTGGAACTGTTCAACAGCACGCCGAGCTTTGTCATATTTCTTATAGCTTACCCACTGATATTGCTGTTGGGTCCGGTGATGTCGAGATTTACTCGATCTACGTTACGCATGGAAAGACTGCCAACGTTGGACAAGACAACCGGGGCGCTGTTAGCACTTGGGTACCTGCTGGTCATGCCATATATTTTCCAACTTACTTTCGAGACAACACTCACCGATTCATTACCGTTTTTGCCAACTGTGGTCACCGGCGGAATGATCGCCTTCGTTACATTATTTGTTATAAGCAGCAGTTGGCATTTCCTGCCGATACTCTGGCGTCTGTCTAGAGGCGCTTTATATAGCGTCGGCTATGGCGAGAATACCTACCATTGGCTGCGTGGGCTCTGGCTTTCCATTAGTGCAATTTGGCTGATGCTGCTGTTCGAAACGATTTCTGAGTACTTCTTCAATTTTGACACTGTTTGGCACACCGCCGTTTTCGACATTCTGGATTTGGCCGTTTGGATTGCGCTGCTGGCATATACCGTGGCGTATTGTCGAAAACCGGATCAGGGTCAGGAAGTCGAGCATTGTGAGGCCAGCGAAAAATACGAGAAGTCTGCCTTAACCGACGTACAGGCGAAGGAAATATTGGATACCATCGATGATCTGATGCGCGCGGATCGACTGTATCTGGAAAGCAATATCACACTGGACAAAATCGCCACGCTGACGAAGACACAGCCGCAGTATCTTTCCCAAGCGATCAATCAATACCTTGAAGTCAATTTCTATGAGTTCATCGCCAGGTATCGAATCGAGCACGCGAAGGCTGAGTTGAAGGATCAGCCCCAAAAAAGCGTACTGGATATCGCCATGAGTGCTGGTTTCAATGCAAAAAGCACATTTAATCTCACCTTCAAGAAGATAATGGGTCTGACGCCATCAGACTATAGAAAACAACAACTTACATAGTTACCGCCCGCCAATAGGACGTCCGACCAGGTACGGCCTTGCCGGATTGGACGTCTTCTCCTCATGCCCTGATTAGTCTGTGCTCGTGGTTTGGTTCATACCAGATCCGACGTCACAAAAAGCCTGCTAATCACATTTGAAATGAGGAAATTACAATGAAAACGATTCGCGACAACACGCCATTGCTGGTGCTGTTCCTAATGACCTGTGCCGCTTTGGCTAGCTCTCCGCAGATAGCCCAAGCCGACGACTTCTCCCGCTGGGAGCTAAAAACCAGTGTCGTCGCAGTTGATGCTGGCAAGGCCTATTCGATGAACCAGCCCTTCGGTGGTCAGATCCAAGCCGACGGTGACATCGAATTTGGCCTCGGCATTGCTATCGAATACAGGCTCAACGATCTGGTTAGTCTTGAATTGGCAAGAGTCACGGAAACCGCAATGGATATTGATTACCGTGCCAACGGAAATAGTACTCAGATAGGTGAAGGCGTGAGTTTCCTTCCTATCCTTGCTGGCGCCAACTTCCATTTTATCAAAACAAATCAATTTGACGCTTATGCTGGTCCCCGCATTGCCTACGTGAATTTTGGTGGGTTCACCCACGATATTGACGGGCAAACTGTAGCACTCGATGTCGACAACGAATTCGGTTGGGGCGCGACTGCGGGTCTTAAATACCAGTTCGGCGACAGCGCTTGGTCATTGCTCACGGAGGTGACCTACGTTGATGTCGATATGAAAGCCACAAATCTGGGTACCGGCGAGTCATTCGTCAACGGATTCAACCCTTTGATGGTAACGGTCGGATTGTCTCACCGATTTTGACGCGTAAATTTTCGTCCTAACCAACCCAATATTTTAAGGAACCCCAATGAACATTATTCAAAAGTCAATTTTCGTAGTGGCCATTTCGGCGATCACTGGTTGCTCAGGCTGCTCCAGCTTTCCCCAGGTTCCCTCAGACGAAACAGTGAATGCACGAATCGAGGGCTATCAACTACCGCAAACTCCGAAAGAGGGTAAGGCGCTTGTATATGTCATTAGACCCTCGATTGTGATCGGTCTCGTTCGCTTTGGTGTCTATGTAGATGGCAAAGAAGCCGAGTCTCGAATTGGGCACAACCGAACGAGGCAGTATATCCACTTCGACCTGGAGCCCGGTGAACACACGATTTACTCAAGAGCGTCAAACTGGTCCGAGATCAAAGTTACCGCGAAGGCCGGTGAAACCATTTTTATAGAGCAAGAACACCATGCTTTCGTAACGAACAAGTTACTTAGGTTGGCAGATGACGCCGGTAGTTATCGTGTAAAGAACGCGAAATTCGGCACGATCAGTAAGCCGGACCCTTGATAAGACAGGCACACAGCGACCATGACATATCTTGTAACGTGGTTGTTGTGTTGCTTGCTTCCAATCCAATTGATCGCTTCGCTCTTGTGAGTGAGTGCAAGAAAAAGGAAACAAAATCATGTCAATAAAATACACGAGATACTGGACCATCATGCTGCTGACAATCGGCAACTTGATGGCCGGTTGTGCAACCATGGACCAGGCGGAATGTGCATCTGCTAATTGGCACGACCGGGGCCTTGGAGACGGCGAAAAAGGTAGGAAGTCCACCCACTACTCAGAGTATCGGAAAGATTGCAGCGCTTTCGGTATTGGTGTCGATACCAATGCATATGGCGACGGCTGGAAAACCGGGATCGGCGGTTACTGCACCCGGGACAACGGCTATCGGGTCGGTATTCGCGGCAGTATTTATCAGAACAGTTGCCCAGCCGAACTGAATGACAGGTTCTTCAGTTCTTATCAATCCGGACGAGCAATCTTCTTGAAGCAGGTGCGTGTGAAGGCTCTAGGGCACCAAGTACAGGAGATAGGAGACGATCTTGCAAAGAGTGACTTGACCGAGACACAGCGTAACTCCCTGGCAGCAAAGCGCAAGCATGTGAAGCGAGACCTCGAAATAGCGAATATCGCCCTGTTACTGACGAAATCGGATGCTCGGAAGCAGGGTTTCTCTGTGTCGTATTAACCAAAATAGCTTGAAAAAGTTAGGAACATGAAAACGAAAAAAGGGGTCGAACCGAATTATTCTGGTTAGTCGGTTCGACCCCTTTTTCTTGGGACAGCATTCGCAGTACGTTTGCAGAGCGCTGGATAGCCAAGGCAGACAGTGCAGCGCTTTTCTGACAATCGTGACGCGCTAGTTGCTATCCGGGTTGTTTGCGAATTTAACGCAACGTAGTTTCATGAACCGACGCGCGGATGATCCGGCTTGCCTTCCGGGTGACCAAGAAGCGCCTTGCAGACGCCAATCCACGCCGGACTGAGTATCAGGCTAATCGCGATAATCGCAACAAACAAGCGGTAGTCGTCATCGGGGAGAATCCGTCCGGTGTGCGCCAGCGCGATGAGTACAAAGCTGAATTCGCCGACTTGTGATAACAGTGCACCGCCATAGCCGGCCCGTCGCCAGGAAGAGCCCAGTATTTTCAGCATGCTGGCATTGAGGAGTGTATTAACGACGACAATAATGATGACGAGTAATCCAATCTTGAGCGGATTATTGAGCACATAGTGAACGTCGATAAGCATGCCGACTGACACAAAGAATGCTGCGACGAACACAACGCGAAATGGCTCGAGGCTTTGATGCACCCAATCTGTTTCGCGAGCGGAACTGACGACAAGGCCGGCGACAAAGGCGCCCAGCGCCGTCGACAATCCCAGGGCGCCGGAAATTAGTGCCAGCAAAAAGCACAAAGTTAGTGCTGCAAAAACCTGTAATTCGTGATCTGCAGTCAGTTTGTTGGCAAACGGCAGCTTAACGTGGTCGCGGGTGAACACCCACGCCGCGATGCCAATTAGCACGGCGGCACCAATCAATTGCGCGATCAGTTCGGCGCTCGAAATTTCCTCGCCGCGAAACACATTGATCGTAATGATCATCGGTACGAGGGCCATGTCCTGTGCCAACAGCACCACAAGTACATTCTGTCCGGTTTGTGTATTGAGTTCGTTCCAGTCTTTGAGAAGCTTCAGAACCACTGCGGTGCTGCTAAGGCTGATAACGAAGCCGAACAGAAAGACCAGCTGCCAGGGCCAGTCGAAGAACGCCCCGATGATCCAGACGATCGCCACCGTCGCGACAACCTGCAGCAATACACCGAAGATGGCGAGTCGCCAGCGACTTAACAAGCTGCCGGGAGAGGCTTCCATGCCCACGAAGAACAGCAAGACGATCAGGCCGATGCCGCCGATTCGGCCGATCAGATCCGGATCATCCAGCAGACCCAGCCCGTGCGGACCGATGAGCAGTCCGGCGACCAGGTAGCCGACAATTTGCGGTTGGCGCAACGCCCGAAAAAGAAAACCTACCAGCAAAACGGCGATGATTACGCCGACAATGATGGGCAGAGCCGGATCTATGTGCATGTCAGTAAGTATATAGACGCAGAACTACTAGTGCTGCCTCAGGTATCCCCAGGTATGCAGTTTGTCATGTTCTTCAAACCAGTCTCAATGGTGCCGGTGTAAACATTCTTAACATTCCGGCCAGAATGTTAAGAATGTTTACACCGGCACCATTTACTCCGGCCATCAATTCCTAAGTTTCTGATTCTCAATATGGCAGAGTCCTGGCTAATGGGACCCACACCTGGCGAGCCAGACGGCGATTAAGGAGCTGGAACGCTAGCTCAGTGCTTTGCTCGCGGTGGCAAGCCCGTATGCTGCGACAACGCCTTACCTTTGCGAATTCGTTTCTCGTGTGCCGAGGTGGTGTTCTTCCGACGTGCCGGACCACGCATTTTCTTTTCGTCGGGCTGATCCACCGGAACAAGTTGTTCCTCACCCGACCCGATCAGCCGGGCGAGGTTCATTTCCCTCAGCGTCTCTCGAAGTAGCGGCCAGTTTTTCGGGTCGTGATAGCGAAGCAGCGCCTTGTGCAGCCGTCGTTTCTCGGGGGTCTTGACGGTTTCAACGTTGTCGCTCTTGTAAGTCACTTTGCGCAGCGGATTCTTGTTGGAGTGATACATGGCAGTCGCAGTCGCCATGGGTGAGGGGTAGAAGGCCTGCACCTGGTCCACGCGAAAATCGTTCTTCTTCAGCCACAATGCCAGGTTCACCATATCCTCGTCAGTAGTGCCGGGGTGAGCCGCGATGAAGTACGGGATAAGGTACTGCTCTTTGCCGGCTTCCTTCGAGAACTGCTCAAACAGCTCCTTAAACCTGTCGTAGGAACCAATACCGGGCTTCATCATCTTGTCGAGTGGCCCCTTCTCGGTGTGCTCAGGTGCGATCTTCAGGTAGCCGCCGACATGATGGGTAACCAATTCCTTGACGTATTCCGGGTCTTCGACAGCGAGGTCGTAGCGAAGGCCGGACGCGATAAGTACTTTCTTCACGCCTGGCAGTTTACGTGCCTTGCGATAGAGAGCGGTTAGCGAAGAGTGATCGGTGTTCAGATTGCTGCAGATGCCTGGGAAAACACAGCTCGGGCGCCTGCAGGCGGCCTCTATCTCGCGGCTCTTGCAAGCGAGTCGGTACATGTTCGCTGTCGGACCACCAAGATCAGAAATGACGCCGGTAAAGCCCGGCACCGTGTCACGGATCTTCTCGATTTCTTCGAGGATCGATTCTTCGGACCGGTTCTGAATGATGCGACCTTCGTGTTCGGTAATCGAACAGAACGTGCAGCCGCCGAAACAGCCCCGCATGATATTCACCGAAAAACGAATCATCTCGTAAGCCGGAATGCGGGCATCGCCATAGGACGTATGGGGCACGCGAGTGAAGGGCATGCCGAAGACATAGTCCATTTCGTCGGTCGTCAATGGCAGGGCAGGAGGGTTGACCCAGAGGTCTCTTTTTCCGTGCGCCTGCACGAGCGCGCGCGCATTGCCCGGGTTCGTCTCCAGGTGCAGGACTCGGTTGGCATGCGCATACAGAGCGGTGTCGTTGCGGACTTTTTCGAATGATGGCAGTCGAATTACAGTCCTGTCCCTGTTGCGTCTGGCATCGGGAACAAATCGCAGGACATTTTCGCCATCGATGCCTTCAACCTGCGTTGTGGCACACTCATCCTGTTCCTGAGTATTTACGTAGGGGCTGACGATCTGGTCGATACGGCCGGGTCGATCGATCCGCGTCGAATCAATTTCCCACCAGCCGTCCGGGGTGTCGTTGCGGATTAGTGCAGTACCGCGAATGTTGCGTATGTCTTTGACGCGCTCACCACGGGCTATGCGGTGCGATAGTTCGACAATCGCGCGTTCAGCATTACCATAGAGCAAGATGTCGGCACTGGCATCGAGCAGAATTGAGCGCCGCACACTATCCTGCCAATAGTCGAAATGGGCAATCCGGCGAAGTGATGCTTCGATGCCGCCGAGGACGACCGGTACATCGCCATAGGCTTCCTTGCATCGCTGCGAGTAGACGAGTGAACAACGATCAGGACGCTTTCCGCCAGCACCATCCGGCGTATAAGCATCGTCATTTCTGACTTTCTTATCGGCCGTATAGCGATTGATCATCGAATCCATGTTGCCGGCAGCAACACCGAAGTACAGGTTCGGTTTCCCCAGCACCTCGAAGGCATCCTTCGAACGCCAGCCCGGCTGCGCGATTATTCCGACACGAAAACCACTCGCTTCCAGCAGGCGACCGATGATCGCCATGCCGAATGATGGGTGATCGACATAGGCATCGCCGGTAACGATGATGATGTCGCAGGAGTCCCAGCCCAGGGCATCCATTTCTGCACGCGACATAGGCAGCTGCGGCGCTATGCCAAAGCACTCGGCCCAATACTTGTTGTGGTCGAACAGTGAAGTGGCACGTGCAGGCATCGATCGATATCGGGCTAAGGGTCGGGCATTATAGCCGGTAGGCGTGCGGTACCGAGTAATTAATCTCTCCCTTCATGATTTATGTACTAGCCGGTACAATTGCCGCGTGCAGTTGACAAACAAAAACGAATCCAATGAAGACTGCCGGGGCATACCTGTTTCTTGCGCCGGTAAAGACGCGATAGTCGCTCTCGAAGTTGCCCACGAATCATTCCTGGCATTTCGCGGCGACCCGATCGATGAAATTAACAAGGTCATCGAGCAAAATCCGGATTTCATCCTGGCGCATCTTTTCAAGGCTGCTTACTTAACACAGGTTCTGGAAACGCGTGTTTACGACGATCTGGCAAACTCGGTGTCCGCTGCTGAGGAATTGTCAGTCAACGCGAACACCCGTGAACTAATACATTTAAAGGCCGTGAGCGCTTGGGTAAAAGGCGATATCTCTGCGGCGGTATCAGAATGGGAGAGGGCGCTGGCGGAGTTTCCGAGGGATCTACTTGCACTTCAGTTGATTCACCTGACCCACGTACTTTTTGGCGACATTGCCGGTCAACGGGACATCGTTGCCCGAGTATTCAATCTTTGGGATGAAGACACGGATGGGTACGAATTCGTGCTCGGATTTTATGCATTCGGCCTGGAAGAAAACCGGGATTTCAAACGTGCAGAGCAAATGGCGACGCATTCCTTACTGATTCGCGAAGATAATCCCTATGCGATTCATGCTGTATGCCACGTTATGGATATGCAAGGGCGGCAGGCCGAAGGGTTGCAGTTCATGTATGACAATGAAAAAACCTGGGCAAGTTCTGGATTCGAGATTCACCTTTGGTGGCACACGGCATTACTTCATCTGGACATACTGGATTTCGACAAAGCGCTTCAGATCTACGACGACAAACTCCGTGCGCACAAAGAAAACAGCAATCGTTATGAGGAGTTTGATGCAACCGCATTGCTGTGGCGCTTGAAACTTGCAGATATCGATGTTGGCGAACGCTGGTCAGAACTTGCCGATAAATGGGGGCCATCAGCAGAAGAGTCGGTTTACGCGTTCAATAGCGTTCACGCCATGATGGCATTCGTATCGGACTCCCGCGATGACATGGCACAACTTCTCTTAACGACGAGCCAGAATCTTATCAAAGACCCGTCAAATGCCAATTTCGCCCCAATTCGCGACGTAGGATTACCCTTTTGCCTGGCTATCAAAGATTTCGAGGATAAACGGTACTCGGAATGTGTCGATCGACTTATGCAAATTCGTAGCAGGATTGATCTGTTAGGGGGCAGTTTTGTGCAACGGGACATTATCGGATGGACGATGGTGGAGGCGGCCATTCGTGCGCATAGGTATGATCTCGCTTTATCACTGGCAAACCAACGCTGCGAATTGAAACCAACGAGCCCGCAGAACTGGTTGCATGCCGCTCGAGCACAAGAAGGTCTTGGCGCCAGCAAATTGGCGAAGCTTACAGAAACAAAAATTAAGTCGTTGCTGAGTCGCTAGGTGTTCCCTTCCATTAATACGGATATGTTGATCTCTCGAACGATAGGTGTGGACTGCACTCATCGCTAAAATGATCAATTTTTCCGGGGCCGCTCTTGCGACAAGAAAAAAGAGGTCGAACCGAATTATTCTAGTTAATCGGTTCGACCCCTTTTTCTCGTTGCCATTTTCAAGTAGGGGGAAGAGATGAACCCAATACCTATCGCAGTATTGAGACTTATGGTGGTCGCGTGCGGACTCTCGGCCTGGACCCAGGTACTGTCTGAGGATTTGCTGATCCGCAATGTGATTGTCGTATCTGCCGACAGAGACGCCCCTTCCAGCTTGACCAGCGTCGTTGTCCGGGACGGACTAATCGCAGAAATCGGCGTCGCATTGACAGCGGACGATATTGAGGTTGACGCAGTTCTTGAAGGCGACGGCCGCTACCTCGTACCGGGTCTGATCGACGGCCATACGCATCTCGCCGAAATCCCGGGTATGCGCATGGACCAGGAAGACAAGTATCCCGTTATTGCGAAATTGGCCCGACGGCAAATACCGCGCAGCTATCTTTATCACGGATTTACAACAGTGATCGATCTCAACTCCCGTGCAGCGGATATCGAGCGCTGGAATAACGAACAGGTACGCCCTACTGCGTATTTCTGCGGCGCGGCACCTGTATTCGATGGCTATCCCATGCGATTCGCCCCTAAACCGCTCCGTTATCAAATAATGCCGTATTTTCTATTCGATGAATCACGAGAGGATGAGTTTCCCAAGAATATTGATGCCAATGATCACATGCCGGCGGTGGTGGCAGACAAGATAAAGTCCGACGGTGGAATCTGCGTTAAAACCCACTATGAATCAGGATTTGGAAACTCCGGAGATTGGCCGGTACCAACCACTGGCCTAATACGTTCGCTTGTTGAAGAGGCACATCGTCTCGATATGCCTGTTTTGTTACATGCCAATTCGCAACAAGCGCAGCAGTTCGGATTGGACGCGGGCGTCGACGCTATCGTTCATGGTATCTGGACGTGGAACGATCGAGGGGCAACAGATCTAAACGCCGACATAACGAAAATACTCGACGAAATATCCGATAAACGTGTCGGCTGGCAAGCTACCATTCAAGTGCTTTATGGCGAGCGACAGTTACACGACCCTAACTATTTTTCTCTCGACGCGCTTGCAGATGTACTGCCTCGAAGTCTTATCGAGTGGTATCAGACCGAAGATGGACAGTGGTGGCGAAATCGAATGCGTGAAATTCCCGGAATTAGAAACTTGCTCGAACGAGAAGGTTGGCAGCGCCTGGATGAGGATCCAATTACAAGGGTATCTAAAGCCCTTAACTACCTGGCTAACAGTGACGCATACCTATTGTTCGGGAGTGATACGCCCAGCGACCCGACATACGCCAATCCGCCCGGTCTAAATGGGCGGTTAGAAATGCAAAGGTGGGTCGATTCAGGCGTCACTCCAGCGCAAATTTTTCATGCTGCCACATTGTCTAACGCGAACTTTTTCGGTCTTGGGGATCGCATCGGGTCTATTGAAGTCGGAAAGCGCGCCGATATGTTGATTCTTGGAAGCAACCCATTGAGAGATGTATCCGCATACGACGAAATCGATATCGTGATCCTAAATGGTCGCACGATCCCGAGAAAAGACTTGTCTGCACGATATCCAGTTACGAACTGACGTTTATCCGCTCCGGTCACCAGGTGTGAGGCTCGCTGAGGCCAGCTGCTCCCTATATTTGGATATAGCGGCCAACCCATCTTGTTATACGTAAATGTTCCGCACTGCACGTGCCTAAGTTGCATCGCTACTGATAGGGCTGCCTGGTTAGTAACCAGGCCCTCAAAAGTTTATGAGAGCGTTTGGTGTCCGCAGTTCCCGATCATGCCCGAAGTGCGCTTGATTCTAAAATCTTGCTTCGCAGTTCTGGGCGGTTCAGTCAATGATGGTCTAGGGCATCACTCCGACACGATCTGGAGCGAGAAAGAATGTGCCCATAACCGGAAAAACAGACACCCACACAATTATCGCGAGTGCGGCATGCAGTCGACGTGATGGCCGAAAGGTCGCGTACAGGAAGCCGCCCAAAACGGCGACGTAGATTAATCGTGTGGGGCTCGTTAGTGGGACTCCGAGCAGGAGCCAGCTATTGCCGATTGCGAGCAGCCACCAGGCTGCACTGGCACCGAAAAACAAGCCGGACTGGGTCTCGAAGTACTCACGCCATGAGGTTACAGCAGCAGTGTCCGTCGGTACCAATGCGGTGACCTGAACCAGAAAAAGAACAGGTGCTGCCAGAATCGAGAGAAAGGAAAAGTAATTCCAGGAAACGGTGTGGTAAGACCACATATTCCACCACATCCATGATGGAGCCAGAAGCGTGTAGGCGGTCCATGCAGAGTGGATCCAGTCACGTCGTGACTTGTCCAGTATCACCGGCAATGCCGCTATGATGCGTATCACCCCAAAGGAAAGAACTAAAGAGAATGATATTGTTAGGTATTCAAATAGCGACACACTTGTCCTCGATGGCAACTTGGCCGGGTGCGGTTGAAAATAGCACCCATTCGTCGGCGAAACGCTTGGCTTGGATCGAGGGAGTGTAGATGGAACGCCAAATTTTTACTATTTGCCGCACCTTGTTGATTCTCGGCGCATGTATATCGGCCGTGTTTGCTTCAGAAAATACAAACTCTCAAGAGAATGAACCGAGTGCTCGGCCAACCGTCGGCCTGGTCCTAAGCGGCGGTGGTGCGCGGGGCGCCGCGCACGTCGGCGTCATAAAAGTGCTCGACGAACTGCAGATACCGGTAGATTTTGTGGCCGGCACGAGCATGGGGGCGATAGTCGGTGGCCTGTACGCGTCCGGCATGACGGCTGACGAGTTGACGCAATTCGTTGACACCGTAGATTGGTCGAAACTCCTGAAAGATCGTCCCCCGCGGGCCGAACGTTCTTTGCGCCGGAAGAGTGATGATATCGGATTTCTCGTAGATTTTGATTTGGGCGTTAATAGGTCCGGGTTGATATTCCCCGAGGGGTTCATACAGGGTCAGAACCTCGAAATTGCGCTTAAACGCTTGACACTACCGGTTGTTTCGATCGACGATTTCGACAAGCTTCCAATTCCTTTTCGCGCGGTTGCGACCGATATTGTTTCTGGCAAGGCCGTGGTCATCAATTCGGGAGATCTCGCGGGAGCGATGCGTGCGAGCATGTCGGCGCCTGGTATATTCAAGCCGATTCGGCGTGATGGCCTAATACTCGTTGACGGCGGCGTAGCCAACAATCTGCCGATAGACGTAGTAAGAGAAATGGGCGCAGACATCCTTATTGTTGTGGATGTTGGGTTCCCGTTGTTGCCCGAGGAACAACTGGGGTCGGCGCTCGCTGTCACTAAACAGATGCTGACAATTTTGGTTAATGGCCGTGCTCAGGAGCAGATCGCTTTACTAACATCAGACGACATCCTGATCTCCCCGGATCTCGGCGAATTCGGATCGCAGGATTTTCAGCGACTGCCAGAGGCCCAACAATTGGGCGAAGAGAAAGCTCAGGAACTCTCAGGTCTCCTGGCCAGATTGTCTGTTTCGAATGAAAAGTATCTTGCTTACAGAGAGCGACTTGAGTCGAATCGACACGACATGCCAGTAATCGACGCCGTCGTGGTCGAAAATGAGTCCAGACTGTCACCCAAAGTGATTGAGGCGCGGCTGGATGACCAAACGGGCAAGTCGCTCGACCCTGACCAGCTGGAATCGAACATAGCCGATATCTACGGATTTAATACGTTTGAGACGGTTTCTTATGACATCGCCAATGATAGTGATAGCAACACACTGTTTGTGAGGGCTACTGAGAAGAGTTGGGGGCCCAATTACTTACGCTTTGGAATCAATTTTGAGGACGACTTTAGCGGAAATAGTAGCTACAACGTTGCCGCGCGACTAACTCGCACTGAGATTAATCGCTTGGGCGGAGAATTTCGAGTCGAGCTTCAGTTGGGTGAGAGCCCCAGGTTGTTCACGGAGTTTTTTCAACCGCTGGATTACAAGTCACGCTGGTTTGTAAATCCGAAGATTGAGTTTGGACGCTCCAGTTCCGGAATTTTCGATAACAGCGGGTTTCAAATAGCAGAGGTCGATGCAGATAACTTGTTACTGTCGCTGGACGTCGGCCGCCAGTTTGGCAACTGGGGTGAGTTTCGTGTCGGTATCTCACGAATTCACAGCGACTCCGAACTGCGTATTGGTCCACCGGGTCTTGCGGACGACTCAGCCCAAACGACCGTCTTAACGGCAGGTTTTGAAGTTGATACGATTGATCACATCTCCGTCCCCCGGTCAGGCACGATCTTCGGAGTGGAATGGGTTGGCGCAAGAGAAAGCCTGGGTTCCGACATAACGGCTGATATTGTGTCGTTGAATTTTCTTAATGCGCAGACTTGGGGTAGGAATACGCTATTGCATTGGTGGGATTTCAGCAGCACGACAAAGGACTCGGCGGTGGGGCTAAACCCGGTGTCGCTCGGAGGACTATTTAGCCTCTCAGGTTATGCACCAAACGAACTCAATGGCAAGCATGGCGCTATCGGCCGCGTGCTTTATTATCGTGCCCTTGGCGACCTCGCCGTGCCCGGCCTCAACACGTCGATCTACCTCGGAGCCTCATTGGAGGCAGGTAATGTGTGGCAAAGCACAAACGCTATTTCCTTCGACAACACGCTGATCGCCGGGAGTTTGTTCGTCATCTTTGACACTGTAGTCGGTCCGTTATACATCGCGTATGGTGCTGCGGAAGGTGGCCGACGATCAGCCTATTTATTTCTTGGGCAGACATTCTAGTCCGGAGTCGTCGAACGTCGCCTGCCGATCAAAAGCGCATATTTAGTGACTACGTTTGTTACAAACTTAATCAAAGTGAACGAAGTCTGGTGATAATTGGTTACGACGAATTTCCCATGAACTGCCTCAATCCCCTCCACATCTCTGCTGCTGACGTGCAGGAATTCCGCAAGGACACTCGCTGTTGGTGGCCGATCGTAACTCTTTGACTGTCCAGGTCTGCCATTCTAAATTGCAGCAAATTCTCTGGGCTCTCGCACAGCCAAAATATTGAACACGGGTGGAATTGAGCGAATTTGTTGATCTGATCAATGCTTCGGGCGTGAATTATCTGAACAACCGCGATCGTCAGCAGGAGCTGCCCGCGGCACCAACGGCAAGTCTTGACCTATTCTGTTGGCGAGCGAATCGGTCGGTTCGGATCGCTAATACCTCGAGACACGCGGATCTGTCGGATACGGTGAGGTTCGCATCGTCAACGGTTTAGGCTGTTATCGTTTGGCATGGCATAGTGCGATGTGATTTTCCAGGTGCTTGTGCTGGAAACATCTTATTGCCGGAATTGGAAAGGACTAAGTCATGGGGTCAAACCGAGCCTTCAGCCTGTTGCAGCCTGTGGCTTTCGCCTGCCTGCTACTATGCGTACCACTTCTCGTGTGCGCGCAGGGTGGACCTACAAGTATCCTGCCCACTTTGGATGAACTGGAAAATCGAATTCAGGTCGTCCAAAGCACGGCGGTGCTATCCGCCGACGAGAAAGGCGCCCTCATCCAGTATTTCGAAAGAACAAAAGCGTCGCTATTGCGACAGTCCGAGTATCAAGAACGGGCACGACTCTTTTCGGAAGTTCAAATTACTGCCCCCGAACAAATCGCTGCGCTGGATACCGAGTTGTCAGTGTTCAGTGTACCGTCGTTGCCAGATCCGACCCGTATGTCTCCGACCGAACTGCAATCCATGTTGGCGGCGCGACGACTGACGCAAAGAGACTGGAAGAATCAGGCCGCTAACCTTGAGGCGGAGATACGTGATGAACTGGGTGCGGATATTTCCAGGCTCATTGCGGAAACCACGGAGCGATACGACGAATTGCTTTTGGGCACGATAAGCAGCGCATTGTCCGAATCCATCCAAGGTGCAGCTGTCGAAGCTCGCGCCGCTGATGGTGCCATGTTACGCAGCAGGATCGACATGCTGGACCAACGGCTGCTTAGCCGTCGATCAAGGCTGGACATACTGCGTCGGCAACTTGAGCTGCTGCAATTGAATATTGCGGCCGTAGAGGATCAGATTGAGCGACTCAGCTCCTCGGAGTTTACACAGAGTATTGAAGACGCTGACAGTGGTGTTGTGCAGGCGCAAGGATTAGCAGAATCAGTCGAGCCTGTTGGCGGCAGGCTATTCGCTCGTGCTATTCGAAACGTTGAGCTCGCGGAAGAACTAAGGCAGCTTGTTGAGACGCGCGCCACGTTGGCCGAACGTAACAGCTTGATTCGTAAACAGGTTGACCGCTTAAGCAATCAGCTGAGTGGGTTGACGGAACAATTGGAGCGACCGCGGCTGCCAAGATCGCCGAAATTTGGTGCAGCACTGCTGCGGCAAAAAAAGTTAATGAATAGCGAGCCGCTGACGGCTGAGGAGGAGGGCGACTTCGACCGGGCTCTGTCGGAATTGCGGCTGCGCCAATTCGAATTGTTTGAGGCATCCCAGGAACTCTGGCTTCACGAAAATGAACGTGAACTGTCAGATGACAACTCTGTAGCGCCGGAGCAGCAA
>RCNC010000639.1_pt1 | contig 22570 bp, 19 predicted proteins | sample 2041301 | NCBI WGS metagenome assembly RCNC01 (sample SAMN09708231, study PRJNA481090) | Marine sediment metagenome, whole genome shotgun sequencing project. | biome: marine sediment; feature: ocean; material: sediment; isolation source: Sewage treatment plant 13A marine sediment (STP13A) ...
TCGCAAGCATGACGAAATCGCGGCAAGAAGCCGCGCCCACGAGATTTGCGTTACTCTCGTGGGAGCGGCATCTTGCCGCGATCGCCATTAATTGTTTTATGATGTGCTTCTGCACAGCGTGTAACGCCTAGACCATGGCGGGGAGATATAAAAATGTTTGCTGTTGTTAAATACGACTCTCGTAAGAGTCGGAATGTTGGCCTTATCCTGGCCGTGTTTATTCTTATTGTTCCGTTCGCCACCGCCCAGGCACAACTTGAGACATTTTGTGACCGCCTGCCGCGCGCAGCCTATAGCGAATTTGAAAAAAGCGATATCAGCAATGACTGGTTCGAAGTATACGAAGTAGAAACCGATGTCTGGGCAATTTATGAACCGTTTCAATGGCAGGAAGTTATCTCTTACCTGATCATCGGCAGCGATTCTGCTTTACTTTTTGACACCGGCAACGGCATAGGCAATATCAGGGCTATCGTCGATCAATTGACGGACAAACCAATCCAGGTTTTAAATTCCCACAGTCATTTCGACCATATTGGTGGTAACTACCAGTTCAAAAAAATACTGTCGCCATCTACAAAATTCTCCATTGCTAATGGCCTGGGCGATTACAGTGAAGATGTAAAAACAGAGGCATCAGCAGAAGCCTTGTGCAAAGGTCTTCCCGCAGGAGTCACGCAGGAAAATCATCACACTGAGCCCTATTCGATCACGGCTACAGTTAAGGACGGGGATATTATTGATCTGGGCGGCAGGAAGCTCGAAGTACTGTTCATTCCAGGACATACGGATGATTCTGTTGCCTTGCTCGACGAAGACTCCGGGCTGTTATGGACAGGCGATAGCTTCTATGAGGGTCCGATCTGGATGTATGCTCCGGAAACGGATCTTCGTGCCTACAAGAAATCCCTTGCCCGATTAGTGGAGCTCGTTCCGCAACTCAACGCTCTGTTCCCCGCGCATAACACGGCAAGAGCCAGTCCCGCCATGCTGGTGAAAACACAAAACGCATTTGAGCGGGTACTGCAGGGCAAAGCAAAACCGGTGCCGACCTGGGAGGGCGTGGTTACTTTTGAGTTCGAAGGATTCGGTTTCCTGATGCGGGAAGACTATACGACAATTTCCGACGACTGAGATTTGTGAGCATTGGGTAATAATTTGTCGAAATCTTCGCACTATTTCCTGCCCGCAGCTGCCTTAATTCTTTTGCTCGTCGTCACAGTGGTGTTTTTCCGCTTGGCCAACTCTAGCCGCATAGAGAACGCCCCGACTCATGGTGCGAACTCTGCGACCATTGATGAATTGCAGATCGAACGCGGAAAGTATCTGGCAATCGCTGGCAACTGCGCCAGCTGCCATACCGCCAGGAGCGGTGATTTCATGGCCGGCGGACTGGCTTTTGAAACTCCTTTCGGCAGGATCTACTCGACCAACATTACGCCGGACGCGGACACAGGAATTGGCAACTGGACCGGCGCGGAGTTTCTAAACTCGATGCGTCACGGTGTGCGTCCCGATGGTGAGCATTTGTATCCCGTATTCCCTTACACGGCTTTTACGAAAGTAACAGACGCGGACGTTGCGGCACTGTTCGCTTACCTGAAAAGCGTTCCTGCTGTACGCCAGGAGGCGCCGGAGAACGATTTGTCCTTCCCGTTTAACCAGCGCGCATTGATGTCTGTCTGGAAGGCGATGTTTTTTGATGCCGGGGTCTATGAGCAGGATGAGTCCATGTCGGCAGAATGGAATCGCGGTGCTTATGTTGTCGAAGCGCTGGCGCACTGTGGAGCTTGCCATTCTCCCAGGAATTATCTTGGCGCCGAGCATAGCGACATGGCAATGACCGGCGGTGTGTATACCGATAGAGTTCCCAACGGCACCTTGCGTCCCTGGTCGGCGCCGAATCTCACATCTGCCCCGAGTGGATTGGGGCTGTGGCCGGTTGAGGAAGTCGCAGCGTACCTGAAGACTGGCAAGAATTTGTACGTAGAGACGTTTGGCCCGATGAATGACGTGCTCCTGAACAGCACACGGCACCTGAATGGTGACGATGTCGATGCAATGGCGGTCTATCTGAAGAGTCTTCCGCCCAACGAGGCCGACAGAAAAGCAGCGGCGAAAGACAGCGTATTGGGAATGGGACGAACGCTGTACAACCTGCACTGTGGCACCTGCCATCTGCCGACCGGATTGGGCGATGAGGAATCTGCACCACGGCTTGGCGGTGGCAGCCTGGTGGTGCGTGCCAGCAATCCCGCTTCCCTGATCAACGTCATTCTCGACGGCCCCGAGTTGCCGGATCCACCACTACCTACAAAACGGCGAAAGCCCATGGAAGATTTTCGCTATCTCCTGGACGACGAGGAAGTAGCGGCACTGGCAAGTTACCTGCGCAGCGCATGGGGCAATACTGGCGGCGCGGTTACTGCGCAGCAAGTTGCTGAACAGCGGTAGCCGTTCGAGTATTTTACGAGTCGTTTGGACTGCCGCTGCCACGAGTTTTTCGCCACTCTCGTGGGAGCGGCATCTTGCCGCGATTGCCGAGTCCCGTGCGATGCAATCATTTCGTTATAAGCCATGAATTCGAGTGACGATGAGATTTTCCGGTACGCGACGTGCGACAAACGCTTTGCATTAGCCGGCGTGAAGCCATTCCGGTGATACAATTTGTGGTCGGATTGCATGAGGCCGCACCAGTTTGTTGAGAGATTGCGATAAGTTGCGTATTAGCTCCGCGTCCCGCGGGCTACTAATGATTGTGCCAATTGCGGCGGCGATTATTTTTCTTGCGAGCTGCTCAAGCGACACTGCCGAACCTGAAAACAGCGCATCCGTATTGCGCGTCCGGCTAATGACCGGTCAACAGTATTCAAATACGATCGCGCAGACTTTCGGTGCTGATATCAGTGACAGTGTGGCGCCGCCGCTGCCGCCACTCAGCAGAACCGATGGACTGCTGGCTTCCGGGGCCGCGTTTGTTGGTGTCACATCAGATCAGATACAGCAGATTCAGCAAGCCGCCGCATCAGTGGCTGAAAAAGTGGTGGATGAAACACACCGCGATTTTCTCATACCCTGCAGTCCGGTTTCAGCGACTGAATCCGACACCGCTTGCGCCGCCCGGTTTCTTAGAGAAACCGGGCGACTGCTGTATCGCCGCCCTTTGGATGAGACCAAGGTGGCCGCGCTGACAGATATTGCTGATGAGTCGGCCGACCGGACGACAGATTTCTATGCAGGTCTCGCAATTGCTCTGGAGGCAATGCTAATCGGCCCTGAGGTTGTATTTATTGTTGATGTTTCTGAGGCCGATCCAGAGAAACCAGGGCAGGAGCGCCTCGACGCATATTCGTTGGCGTCACGACTAAGTTTCTTCCTGTGGAATGCGGCCCCGGATGATGAACTGTTGCTCGCCGCTGAGAGTGGCGAGCTGCACACCGCCAAAGGGTTAGAGCACGCCGTCAGCAGGATGCTGACGAGTTCGCGTCTGGAAAATGGCCTGCGAGCTTTTTTCGACGACATGATGGCATTTGATGAGTTCGGTAGCCTGGCCAAAGACCCGATTGTTTATCCGATGGTAACCGGTGCAACACTTGCCGATGCCCGGGAGCAGACACTGCGAACGGTAATTGATCACGTGATTACCAGGAATATGGATTATCGCGATCTGTTTATAACGCGCAAGACATTCATGTCAATGAATCTGGCAGCTGTATATGGAACACCCACCAGCAACGGTTGGGTAGCCTATGAATTCCCACCGGAGAGCGCCCGCAGTGGCTTGCTCACACGAGTCAGTTTCCTGGCGGCTCATTCGCATGCCGTACGCAGTTCGCCAACACTCAGAGGTAAAGCGTTACGCGAATTGTTCCTGTGTCAGAAAGTACCCCCACCGCCGCCGAACGTGGATTTTTCCCTGCTTGAGGACGCGGGCGATCTGAAGACGGCACGAGAGCGTCTGAAAATTCATTCGACCAATCCGTCTTGCGCCGGGTGTCACCTGATTACCGACCCCATGGGACTTGCACTGGAGAATTTTGATGGGGCAGGACGTTTCAGGGAAACCGAGAACGGAATTGAACTCGATATCAGCGGCGAGCTGGATGGTGCGCTATATGATGATGTCGATGGTTTGGCCCTGGCGCTTCGAAACCACCCCAAACTGCCGTACTGCCTGGTAAACCGACTGTACGCATATGGCACGGGCGGACCGGTATCGTTGCGCTACGATAGGGATATCCTGGCACATTTTGTTGAGCGTTTTGCCGGGCATGGTTACAAGGTGCCGGACCTGTTGCGGGATATTGTTCTTAGCCAGGCGTTTTCGAGCGTGAGGGTGGCCCCGGAAGATGCGGCAACTGTGGTGGATGCGGCTGGCACACCGCAGCCACAAATCGCTTTGAGCCAGCAATGACAGAGGCGCGAGTGGAGATTATCACGTGAGCAAGCTGAGCAGACGCCGTGTCTTAAAAGGCATGTTGAACGGCGGTGCGGTGACCATTGCATTGCCTCTTCTCAATTGTTTCCTGAACGAAAACGGCACGGCACTGGCATCGGGTGCGCCGATACCGCTGCGCTTTGGCACCTGGTCCTGGGGGCTGGGCATGAGCGAGGCGATTTTCGTACCGAAAAAGACCGGGCCCGATTTTGATTTGCCACTGGAAATCGCCGCACTCAAACCGGTGCAGCAGCACATCAACCTGTTTACTAACTACCATGTATTCAAGGACGCTGCCCCAAATCTCTGTCATCACTCCGGCTGGGTTATTCTGCGATCCGGAATTGCGCCGATGACTGCCGAAAATCGTCCTGGCGAAACCATCGATGTGGCCGTTGCCAGGAAGATCGGCAACAACACGCGATTCCGCAGCCTGAGTGCAACGGCTACCGGCGATGTTCGTGACAGTTTCAGTTATGAAAACGGAAATTCTGTCAACGCACCTGAGTGGTCGCCGTTGCGATTTTACCAGCGACTGTTTGGTGGTAATTTTCAGGACCCCAATGCGTCCGAGTTTACCCCGGACCCGCGCGTCATGGTTCGCAAGAGTTCACTGTCGAGTGTTTTGGAAGAGACGCGAAGATTGAGCAAAGAACTCGGCGTGGATGATCGCGCACGACTGGATCAGTACTTCACCGGATTACGTGACCTGGAGCGGCGCTTCGATCTGCAGCTCACCAAACCAGAGCCGCGGGAAGCCTGTATCGTCACCGATCGCCCGGAAGATCTGCCGTCCGGCCTCGATGCATACCTCGTGGCAAGGCGACATCGCATGATGACCGATCTCATGCTGATGGCGGTTGCCTGTGACCAGACCCGCGTATTCAACCTGTTTTATGCGTCCGCATTTTCAGCGACGACCAAACCTGGCTATGACAAGCCGCACCACACAGCAACGCACGAGGAAGCCGTCGTCGAAGCAGAGCAATGTCAGCCCAATGTGTCGTGGTATACGCAGCGTGCGATGGAGGAATGGGCTTATTACGTACAAGCCCTGGCGAGTTTCAAAGAAGGTGATGGAACGATGCTCGACAACGCATTCATATATGCAACTACGGACCAGTCGTTCGCCAAGATTCACGGTATTGAGGGTATTCCCATGTTCTCTGCCGGTAGCGCCGGTGGCAGGGTTAAAACCGGCCTGCACATCGACGGTGCAACAAGCCCCGGCTGCAGGCTCGGATACACGGCAATGCGTTTGATGGGATTGGACGTGCCCTCGTGGGGCGACAAAAGTAATAAGACGTCTGCCGAGATCAGTGAAATCCTGGTGTGAATCACTGCTGTGCTATAAATCTATGATGGCCTGTGTCGTTAAGCATTCGCGGCTAAAGCCGCTCCCACGAAACTGCAGAAGTATCGTGGGAGCGGCTTTAGCCGCGAATGCTTGATCCAACAACGGCCAACAAAATTCGGCTCATATTCATGTCTCTTACTAACCAAAGCAAGCGGAACCCTGTGCCATCTTGTCAATTCAGGGTCCTATCCTCGGGAAAATTATGCGTTTAGGTGAGGTCAGTAGAAGTCGATACGTAGATTACCTGCCGCAAGCCGTTGCCGTTGCAGTCTTGTTATGTGCGTCGGCCGCCGTCGCAGAGGTAGAGGATTCGTCGTCACTGGCCGAAGCGTTTGTCAGCGTGCCGATGCCGCCGGGTTTCCGGATTGAGTCGACCGAGCTGGACGGGTCGGTATTTGCCGATGCCAGCGGACACACACTCTACATCTGGCCATCGCATAAATTACGCAACGGTTACAGTGGTGAAACCCAGGGCAACCCGGCTTGTTACGACGAAGTCAGTAGCGTAACCGGTGGCCTGATGAGTCCCTATCCACCCGGTATATTGCTACCCGAACTGGATAGCCGGCCGAGCTGCACGGATCTCTGGCCGCCGGTATTTGCGGCTGATGACGCCAAATCGATTGGCAAGTGGACTGTCGTTAATCGTAAGGATGACACCAGGCAATGGGCTTATGAAGAGCAGCCGCTATACATCTCGGTGCTGGACAGCGAGCCTGGTGATGTATTCGGTGGCACAACGCGCAAATACGGTGGCGATTCTCCTGCGAATCGAGTGCCGGTAGGCCCGCCAGCGCGGATTCCACCGGGATTCGCCGTCAAGACGACGACCGTGGGACGACTCCTTACCACTGACAAGAATTTCTCCGTTTACGCGTATAACAAGGACACAGCGGATACATCGATGTGCGATACCGATTGCGCACGGACCTGGAATCCAGTTACCGCGCCGGCTATGACCAGGGCGCAGGGCGAGTGGTCCGTCATAGAACGCTCCCCCGGCGTGCGGCAGTGGGCCTTCAGAAACAAACCGCTGTACAGGTATGTTCTGGACCAGCGCTCCTGGAGTCTCGAGGGCAGCGACGTCCCAGGCTGGAGCAATGTGTACACACAAATGGCACCACCGGTTCCTGAGAACTTTACTGTTCAGGACACGCTGGTAGGTCAGGTATTGGCCGATTCCCGGGGCATGACTATCTACACGTATATTTGTGGTGATGATTCGATCGATCAACTGAGCTGCGAGCATCCAAACGATACGCAGGTATACCGTTTGGCGATGTGCGGTGGCGATACTGAAAAATGCCTGGAGAACTGGCCCTATGTTCGGGCCGACGTCGGCACAAAGAGCAATTCCCGGGTATGGAGTGTCATCAGCATCGACCCGAAAACAGGGCGTCTTTCGGCTGCAGAGCAAACGGATGCGTTGAGCGTTTGGGCCTATCGTGACCGACCCGTATACACTTTTGGTGGTGACCAGAAACCGGGAGACATCGACGGCGATGGCACGGGTGAGTGGCGCGGACTGCGCAATGGGCTCAAGGCGTTTTGGTTAAGAGACGATTATCTGGGGGGCACGCTCTGATGACTGCTGATACCAGCGAGCAGACAAACAAAAGTCGGCTGTTGGCGATTTTAATGGGCATAGCACTCGTTACTCCATTCACCGCGCGCGCTGACAATGGTGCGCCGTTAGCACCAAGAGACGGGGCGATCGGTTATGTGATGACCGATCTTTTCTGGTCCGTTTACCAGACGCCTGATGCCAAAGAGGAATGCCCCAACGGCTTCAACGACGGACCACGCGAACAGTTCGAGGTCCTGTTCCCGACCAGCGTTCCCCGGACCGTCGTCGACACGCAGCTGAAACAGGAAATCGAAACCTGGCATCCAACGCCACAAGCGGATTCATTTCCCTTTTACGAGGCAGAGGGCCCGCTCTCCTATGGCCTGAATCTCGACGGAAAAGTGGACGCCAACGATTTTACGCATCCGGATGGTGAGCCGGGTATCGATAACGAGGTGTATCGTGCGGTCGGTTGCATTATTGGTTTCAGAGGCCCGGTTGGTGTCGAGTATATATTCCAGAACAAAGCGATTGCTGACAGGCGTTACAACAGGACGATGATCGAACTGACCGGGGTAGAAGACCTGGCAAACGACGACAATGTAACGGTGACCATCTACAGAGGACTGGATCGACTATTGACCGACGCCAGTGGCAGCAAAATAATGGCGGGCGGATCGCAAAGGGTCGATATTCGTTGGGGCGCCAGCCTCATTCAGCAGACGCAGGGGAAAATCGTCGATGCCGTGCTTACGACGGAGCCGGTAAGCAAGATGGTCATTCCCTGGATGAATCTTGGCGTGCCCACATTTCAGATCATTCGCGACATGCGATTGCAGCTGACCTTGACGCCTGCCGGTGCGCAGGGGCTGGTTGCGGGATATGCCGACGTCGATACCTGGTACAAGCAGCTGATCAGGAATGATTCCACCCACCATCTAAGTAACGGGCAGATATCAGGCATTTCATTGTATAAAGCGCTGCGTCGCCTGGCAGACGCTTACCCGGATCCGCAGACCGGCGCCAACACGGCAATTTCAACGGCGCTTGATGTTAAGCTCACGCAGGTTTTCATCATACATCCGGAAGGCGAGGTTGTTGCGGCAAAAACAGGCACGCAATGAGAATTTTACAATAGCGAAAATCTTAAAAACTTTCTTGATAACAAAGGTAACGAGATCAATGGCAACCTACGAATGTGAAAAATGCGGCATGAGTGTTAACGCTACTTGCGGTCACTGCGATGCGCCGCTGGAAAACGACATGCTGGCATTGCCGGATGGCAAAAACGTGCAAATATCGAAGTGCCCCAATGATCACGGCAAGATCAAGTCGCCGTTGTGCTGCGGGCAGGATATGAGTTGTTCGGTAGCCTGACGAACAATATCGCCCGTAGGGGTTAGGCTATGCGCAATCGCGGCAAGATGCCGCTCCTACATTTCTTTAGTCAATTTCGTAGGAGCGGCATCTTGCCGCGATTGTCGAACCTCGTGCGATGAAATCGCTACGGCGGGCACAGTGATCTCTGGTTGCTTTCTTCAGCGACGCGGATCGCTACAATGCGCGACCTTGGGCGCTGCCTACGAGCTTGTTTTCTTCCATGTCGTAAATTGCGCAAACGACTTCACGATCGTTCTGTGCCCAGCTCTCAGTCGTCGGGTAGATTGCAAAAATATCCAGCGCAGATGATTCGTAGTCCCTGCCGACAAATGTATCGAAACGTTGCAAGCACGATTCCTGTGCCAGCTCGCCCATCGAATCATTGTCCGGGTAGGACGCGATTGTAAGATCGAATACTGCATAGGCTTCATTGTCGTGCGGTTTGGAACACGGAACACCTGGCAGGTCACTGATTTCGTTGCCAGACGTACTGGAATCATCAAAACAATCGCCTACTCTGACCTGGAACGCGTCGACATTTCCTTCGCCAACTATCGCGCCGCTGCCGTCTCGATCCGCTTCTGTTGCCACACCGTAGATGCCAAATCCCAGCGCTGCGACTATGTATATTGCCCAACTTTTCATCGTAATTCCCTTTTCGATTAGTCCGGTAGTGAAAGACTCATCTTTTGAGTCGCGGCGGCTCGCTTGCAACAGGCTGGCCGGTGTCAGACCGAAATTTTCTGAACTTCAACTTCAGAGCGCTGTTGGCGCGGTATTTAGATTGGAAGTGTGAGCGATTCCCGGTACAAAACAAGGACATAGGTCGCGATTTGGACTATCACGCAACCGGGACAGGCAGCTCCTGCTCCTCACGACTGCGTCAGTCGGGCGCCCTGCGCTCATATTGCTGGAGGTCGTCGGAAATTTCGTGCCAGCTGGCCCTGGAGCCGACGAATTGATGATATCCCGTAGGACGCGGCGGATCGCCATCAATTGTACCCATACAGATATACAGAACTTCGGGCTCAGGTTTTGAGATGACTAATATGTTCGACCCACATACAGCACAAAACACCCGCTCGTTTTTCTCGGACGACGCATATGTTTTTAAATTGTCCGCACCGGATACATAGCGAAATTTACCCTCGGGAATGCCGGCGAATGTCGCATAGGCAGCACCGTGCAAGCGCCGGCACTGCGAACAATGGCAGTGGCTAAAGTCTGTGATATTGGCATCAGCTTCGTAGCTGACGCGCCCGCATTCGCAGCGACCGGTGATCACTTTTTCCAGCCTCTCGTCATGTCATCGAATCGCCGGCTCGAAATTTTCTAGTGTGCCCGCTTTAAATGGGCTCGACGGTACTGCGCGGGAGTTTGCCCGACGCACTTTTTGAAAGCAGCGTAAAACGCTGAATTGGAGTTGAAGCCGACTGTGAACGCGATGTTCAATATGGAGCTACTTTGAATATCGTGACTGGCTAACAATTCCCTGGCGTGTTCTATCCTGTGCTGGTTCAGGTAATCGAAAAAACTCATACCGAAACCGGAATTGATGACCTGTGATAGGTGATTGACCGAACAACCGACCGCTTTCGAAAGTGACGGCAGGGTCAGGTCAGAACTCAGGAATGCCCGTTTCGATTGCATGAGCTGCGTTAGTCTTTCCTTGTACCTGAGCAACTGATCATCATTAAGCCCGGATTTTGCATACTTATGACATGGTGTCTCGCCGCGTACCGGAGAAGCGATAGGCGCAGATCCGGCAAAGTTAGGGAAATCGTAGTAGTCAGTGATTGTCATGGCAGCATCGCCATGTAGTGTCATGAATTCTGCACCACAATAGATTTCCTGGGGCGCGGTTTTTTGTTCGTTTTCGAATGACTGTATCTGGTATTGAAAAGCGATCGTGTTCGTCCCCAGAAGGATCTCTCCGATCAATTTATAACGGTGTCGGTTTTTAGAGAAAAACTTGCTGAGGTAGGTTACCCACTCATCATGCGAGCGTTTCGAGTTTTCGGGTATGTCGCAGTAAATACCGTCATCCGTGAGGTGGTCCGCTACACCCTGCGGGTCACACTGGTTCCAGGCGTTAAAATAACTTTCAACAAACTCTGTCGCGTGCATCCTCTGGATCCTGTTACTGACCGGCGAGTGTACATACTAGCGCAGGGTTGCCGAAAATTTCATCCAATTTGACATTGATGGCGATAGCACGGCAAATTGGGCACTCAAAATGGCGTGGTTGTGGGGATTCTATGAAAAAGGTCGTAGCGCGTGTGGTATCGGTGCATGCCGGATCTAACGATGATCTGAGTAAAGAGCAGCATCCGATCATCCAGGTTGAACTGGCTGGCATAGCTGGTGATCGGCACCAATCGTATGAACGGTCGGCCTGGAAAGGGGATAAACAACCGCAAGGGACTAGCAGACGCAACGAGCGGCAATGGTCGGCGGTCTCCCAGGAAGAGCTGGTCGAGATCCAGGATGCAATGGATCTGACCGAACCACTGACCGCAACCTGTCTCGGTGCCAATCTTTGCCTGGTCGGGCTGCCGGAGCTATCCCGTCTGCCCAAAGGTTCCTTGCTGAAGTTTCAATCAGGGGCAGAATTGCTGGTCGAGGAATTCAATCCGCCCTGCCATGATATGGGCAAGAAACTGGCGTCAATGTATACAACCCGTTCTGGCGATGCGCTGTCATCAACCGCTTTTTCCAAAGCGGCAAAACATAACCGTGGCGTTGTGGGCGTGGTGGAAGCCGCCGGTACTATCAGCGCTGGCGACGAGGTATCAGTGGAAATTTATGCAACACCAACGTGGCTGGCTAGATCGCCGCAATGAAGCCGAATCAGCAATCCGGTGGTGGCGTTGCGCGCGCCCGTGCTGGCGCCCAAAACGGTTTTTGTTTGCGCGTGCATCTGGCAACGCGATTGTATTGTCGCAGTTCCTTTTCATAATAGATTTCTGCCCACAATTCACCTTGCAGGTGCTCAGTCCTGATCATTGCCAACGCGATGTTCGCTTTTACTGCCGGCGACCACATGGCTGAGGTAACGTAGCCGATTTCCTGCGTGCAACGTTTATTCTTATAAATATAAGAGCCATCGGCAGGTTTATTGCCCTCGATATCGAGTTTGGTCAAGGTGAATTTCGGACCGCGTTGCTTTTCTTTTAGCAATGCGCTTCGACCACTGAAATGTGGTTTCTTGAAATCGACCAACCATCCCAGGTTTAACTCGAACGGCGTTTGGTCGTGCTCAAAATGAACAGTTCGGAGCGCCTCATTGAATTCCATTGCAGGCATTATAAAGGCAGCTTCGAGCCGGGCCATATTGGTTGCCGCTTCCCCAAACGGTTGAATTCCATAGTCTTCGCCTGCGGCGTAGAGTTCATCCCATAGCGTAAGTGCGAGCGCCGGCTGAATCCAGAGTTCGTAGCCAAGATCACCGGTGAATCCGGTACGCGATACCATAAGCGTATCGCCGTGGAACGGAAATCGCATAATGTCAAACGGTTTTGCGGTGTCGATATCGTCCAGACCCAGTTTCTTTAGCACGGCGCAGGACGTAGGTCCCTGCAACGAGAGCGCAGCAAACGAGTCAGTCACATCCGTGACCTTGATATCGTCAAAGCCAAAAGCACTCTTTTCCAGCCAGGCGGTGCACGGGCTACCGCATGTCAGCATGAACTTGTCGCTCGATAACCTGAATATTGTGCCGTCATCAATCATCCGGCCCTCGTCTGTGCACCAGACGCAATAGGCAACGCGATTGAGCTTGATCTTCGCAACATCCCGCGTAACCATTCTGTTCAGCATGGCTTCGGCATCGGCGCCACTTACTTCGTATTTCTGCATGGGGCAAATGTCATAAGTGCCGCAAGTATTGCGCACGCAAAAATATTCATATTCCGCGTCATAGTAATATTCTGCGAACTTGTAACCATTCCATGCACCCCAGGCATTGCGGATATTCAGGACTTCCTGCCTGGGATAGAAGGGCGATTTCTTCAGGCGCTCGCCCGCGTATGGATCAGTCGTGTTCATAAGCTATTCGTCGTAGAAGTCATCATCGGGAACAGTATTCGGACGGCGCAAGTCGATAAGTATCTCGCGCGCCGCGTTTGCGCCGCATGCAGAAGAGACGCCACCACCGGGATGTGTTGAGGAGCCGCACATGTAGAGGTTTTTAACCGGCATTCGATATTGCGCGTAACCAGGAAATGGTCGGTTGAATAACAACTGATCGATAGTTAGTTCTCCCTGGAATATATTACCTTCCGTAAGACCAACCTCCTGCTCGATTTCGTGCGGCGTACGAACTTCCATATGTACGATCAGATCCTTGAAGCCCGGACTATATCTTTCGAGTTTGTCGATGACAGTCTGGCCGAATTGATCACGTTTTTCCGGCGTCCACGGCCCGCTGTCAAGCTTTGGTGGACAGTACTGAACAAAATTCGACATCCAGTGCTTTCCGGGCGGTGCAACAGTCGGGTCCCAGGCTGACGGAATAACTGATTCGATGAATGGATCATCGGACCAGCGACCCCGTTTCCAGCAATCGTATGCTCGCTCCATAGTTTCCAGGGAGCCGTTGAAAGTCTGGCCACCACGATTGATGTAGCGGTTTTCCGGTACGCCGGTGAATTTTGGCATCGCCGACAGCGCGATATTGACCTTGCCGGATGAACCACGAATTTTGAAATTGCAGGCTTTCTCGTAGATGCCGTCGGGCAGGTCGTTCTTGTCCATGATCTTCGTGAAGGTCCGCTTCGCGTCAAGATTCGACACCACGATACGCGCGCGGATTTCGTCACCGTTATCGAGAACGACACCGACGGCCTTGCGATTTTCCACCAGTACCTGTTGCACACCCGCGTTGGTGCGAATCTCACCACCATGTTCCTGCAAGGCGCCGGCAATCGCATTCGAGATGGCGCCCATGCCACCACGCGCGAGACCCCACGCGCCTACGCTGCCATCGACATCCCCCATGACGTGATGTAACAAAATGTAAGAGGAACCAGGCGAGTACACGCCGAGCGCCGTACCGATGATGCCCGGGCTGGCCATCGCTGATTTTATCAGGTCATTCTCAAAATAGTCGTCGAGATACTCAGCCGCGCTCATCGTGAAGAAGCGAACATATTCGTAAAGTTCCTTTTCACCCAAAGCCCAGAACTGCTTGGCCAGGTAAAGGAGTTCTTTGATATCCCGCGGCCGGAATGAGGTTGGATCGGGTGGAGTGCGCAGCAGCGTTTTGCGAATGAGGTGCGCGTAACGTGTCAAATCCGCCTGGAAACGATGCATCGCATCTGCGTCGTGCGGTGAGTGGCGCTTCAGTTCGAGGTGCGCTACTTCTTCGTCGTGATAGGAAAACAACCTCTCGTCGCCATCACCAAAATTTACAGTTCCAAGGTAAGGCACAAGCAGCAGGCCGTGCCGGCCGAGATCCAGGTCGCGATGCAACGCCTGGCGCATCATGCTGCAGACATACGAGCAATTAGAGTAGTGCCAGCCCTCGTGAAGCTCTCGGGTAACGGCCGCGCCGCCGATATAGTCGTTCTTTTCGACGACGACAACATTCAGTCCGGCCTTTGCGAGGTAAGCGGCATTCGTCAGGCCGTTATGACCTGCGCCAATAATGATTGCGTCGTAGTTATTCATCGCAGAATTTCACGCGCGGCATTGTGGCCCGCGCCGCCCATGATGCCGCCACCCGGATGACAACCTGCGCCGCAGAGGAACAGGCCAGGTACAGGTGTGCTGTATTGTGCAGCCTCATAAGTAGGCCGCATCATCAGCATCTGATCCATAGACAGTTCGGTGTGATGCCAGTGGCCACCGGTTACATGGTATTTGTCCTCCAGATCCGCAGGCGTTAGAAATTCGCTGTGAACGATCTGCTCACGGATGCCCGGTGCATATTGCGCAATTGTGTCAATGGTCCGCTCACAAACCTGCTGGCGATCTGCATCTGTCCAGCCGCCTTTGAGTCGATAGGGCACATACATGACGTGAGCCGACAGTACGTGTTGCCCGGCGGGTGCCAGTGATGCGTCTTGCAGGCTTGGAATCACAATTTCCATTACTGGGTTGGCCGGGCACTCGCCATACTTGGCATCGTCAAATGCAAACTCAATGGCATCCATATCTGGTGCAATTATCATTCGACCGTCAGGTTGCTCAAGTCCGTCGAACGCTGGTAACTCATTCAGTGCGAGGTGCAATTTCGCCACATAGCCATCGCAGCGCAAACGTCGGATTCGGTTCGTGAAGCCGATATCGAGATACTCGACGCCGACCAGGTCAAGAAATGTTTTTTGTGGATCGGTCGCCGAAATAACGCGACCAGCCTCGATCTTTTCGCCGCCCTCCAGTTGTACGCCCATTGCTTTCAGGCCATCAGTGCTGGCATCTATCAATATGCGATCGACCTTCGCGCCGCTTCTGATTTCGACGCCTGATTCTGTGGCCGACGCGCACAATGACCCGATCAGGCCATTAACCCCGCCGGCTGGGATGACATGTGCGCCCCTGGTTTCCTCTGCCAGGCGATAAAGCATCGCGAGCACCGCACCGTTGGGCGATCGCGGTGCGAGTTTCGAACCAATGAGTGCATCCCAGCTCAGCGTCGCCTTGAGGATGTCATTGTCGAAGTTTTCATCCATAAGGTCACGGGCAGGCAGAGATGCAACCCGCAGAAACTCCTGCATATCCTGTTTGCCGAGACGCCGAATGTTGAGGCCCACGTGTGCAAAGGTCAGCAGTTCCGTGACGCTGTTATTGCCGACGCGCGGCATCGTCTTGAGCCAGAAGGGTTTGAGCGCATCCGCAAATCGATGCATGAGTCGCGAGTATTTCCGGTACGTGTCCGAGTCGTCAGTACTGACTCCGCTGACAGAGTCCTGGTGCAATTTGACATGCTCTGCGTTGGCATTCAGCCCGATCGTTGGCAATGAATTCGAAGAGGTATCAAAGCCATGTGATGCAAGCTTGAGATCGCTGGCTATTTTCCGCGAGAAGTGGCTGACAGTGTGTGCGACAGACGCATGAAAGCCGGGATAGAATTCACGGTTTGCAGCAAGCCCGCCTGGTGCAGAGGATGCCTCGAGCACGAGTACGCGCTGGCCGCCCTGCGCCAGATAGGCAGCACAGACCAGGCCGTTGTGTCCCGCTCCAATAATGATTGAGTCGAACCGATCCAATCTTTTGCCCCGTTTTTATACTTATAAATGCAACACGTACGCTAGTCAGCATATTGCCGCAAGACTTCCGGGCCTACACGCAGAGGACAGCTCAAAAAGTGGTTCATTTGTGAAATGAGAATAGCGGCAGTGTGTTACAAGGATTTTCGCCAGACTGCCGGCCGATCAAGCGGCATATTCGAATTCATGGGGATCTGGCCACGTTTTTCATTGGCTCGGTAGGGACATGAACTTGAGTCGGGTTTTGATCTCTGTTGCCAAATCGGACATTCGCGGCTGAAGCCGCTCCCACAGTCTGGCTCGATCTGTGGGAGCGGCTTCAGCCGCGAATGCTAAATATCACGATTGGTCTTGAGTTTGTGGAAAAGCAATGGCGCCGACCAGGTTTCTAAATCGCGGCGATTCTCACGCAATCACAGGTATCGCAATGTGCCGTCTCTGCTTTCGATATCGACAGTACGCAGGATTTCCGCGTCGTAACTTCGCGACTCGACAGTGGTAACAGTCACGAAATCAGCATGCGCACCATCGTGGTCGATCTCCAGACGAATAAATCCACGGTAGCGTCCGTCCGTCCATATCACTTCCGCGTTGTTGGCGGCTTTTAGCTCATCGTAGTGCTTGAGTCCTTCCGGCCCTATTTCCAATAATCCCCGCGGCGCTGTGATGCCGGTTGCGCCGAGCTCGACACCCATCGATTCGCCGGCGTCGTCGTAGAGCTCGTTTTGCCAGTAAGTGTGGCTGTCGCCAGCAAGTACCAGCAAATCGTGTGCACCGGCATCCTTGCTGATTTGGTAGAAGCGTTCGCGAGCCACCGGATAGCCGTTCCATGCGTCAAGGTCGACCGGTAACCCCAGGTTGCCGAGCTGTGTCGCGGCATCAAGCTTCGCCAGCGCTCTGCCGTCGAGGTGGTTTCTGAGTTCGGCGAAAAACGGATTGCTAAGGTCTGGGGCGATGCGTCTTGCCATCACGGATTGACTGCCAATGATACGCCAGCGGCGATTCGCACGGACCGACTCGGCAAGTTCGTCTGCGAGAAACTGTTCCATCTTGTCGGACAGGATGTTGCGATCAGGCGCGCCGACGACCGTACTGATGAATTCGCGCGTGTCGGTCTCGCTTTTAATGTCATCCAGGTAATCTGCGATATCGATTTGTTTGCTACGACCGGTATGCCGGCTTTCCAGCGTGATCAGACTCGCAAGATCGCCAAACTTGTAGTGTCGCCAGTATTCTTCACGAGTACCGCCCATGCGTGGATCACGAATGGGCAGCCACTCGTAAAAGGCTTGCAGTGATGCGTCACGCCGCGTAATCCAATCCCCTTCGCCATCCTGGTGATTCTCGGCACCACCCATCCAGGGATCGTTCGCGGTCTCGTGATCATCCCAGAGCACGATTATCGGATGGCGGGCGTGCATTGCCTTTGAGCCCGAATCAGTCTTGTATTGTGCATGGCGTTGCCGATAGTCGGCTAATGTCACCGTTTCATGTGGCGGCTCATGATTGCGGTCGATGCGCCGGCCGGTTGGTCCGCCATCGCCTTCCGGACCGTACTCATAAATGTAATCGCCCAGGTGCACGACAAGATCTACCGCCGGGTCGTTCGCGATTACTTCGTAGGCGTTGAAAAAGCCGAACGAATATCTCGAGCAGGTGGCGACGGCCAGAACCAGGCGATCTACATGACCTGTGGGAAGCGTCTTTGTTTGGCCGACCGGCGATCGAATGCCCGCAAAGTCGAACTGATAGAAGTATTCCTGCCCGGGATTCAGATCTTCAACGACGACTTTGACCGTGTAATCGCGACTCATATCTGTCCTGTACTGGCCGCGAGCCACGACGTTTCGAAAATCTTCATCTGTTGCGACACGCCAATCGACGTCAGTCTGGCCATCCGTATTACTGACCCGTGTCCAGATAACAACACTCGTTGAATCCGGATCTCCACTGGCTATGCCGTGTAAGTAAGCCAGACCAGGATCGGCGTCAGGCGAGACGTCGGTCCGGCTGCAAGCCACCGGCAACAATAATGTGGATGAGACACCGATCAGTGCCTCCCTGCGTGTGAATTTTCTGCTCATACTGGCAATGACTCTATTATGGCGTCGACAAGCCGGCACGCTCGCTTGAATGAAGGCTTGTGTGCGTCGTTTGGAGAGGAGGTCGAGTCTTCGATCGACATCTTCGGAGGATACACGACTATAACAGCGTATTAGCGAGTCACTTCATTCCAGTCAATGTCATTATTTACTGCGTACTCTTTCAACACATCGACATATTCGTCCTTTTCATCTTGCAGCAGCCACAGCGCGTCGAACGCATTGAACATCAGGCGTGTCATGTCCGACTTCGTGTATTCGGACGCCTGCTGAAAAAGGACGAGCATGTTAGTCAGATAGCCAGTTTCAAATTCGGCGGGATCATCTGAGTTCAACGACACACACACACCCGCATCGTCCAATGCTCTGATTCGGTCAATATCCTGTGGTTCGGGATCGCTGGCGCGTTTGACCGGGCTGCCGGTGAGGCACATGCCACGTCGCGCGAGTTCCGCGACCAGTTTTGGATCATCAGAGGCATTCAGTCCGTGATCGATTCGGTCCATGCCGATAATATCCAGTGACTGCCAGATGTGTTTTACCGAGTCGCGTACGTCCACATCGTGGTGGCCAGTGAGGAAATATCCCTCTTCCCGGGCACGTGCGTAAACGTCCCTGAACTTTACCGGCGGGTTTCCGTATTCCGGTCCGGAATCCATTCCAAGCCCGATAATCTTGTCGCGCACCGCATGCGCCTGATCGAGCATTTCAAAAGCACTGGCAACGCTTCGTTCCCGGTTAATACACATGATGAGATTGACTGTTACGCCAAATTTTGCCCTGGCATCCCGCCGTCCATCGTCAATTCCCTTGAACATTTCATCGAATGGAATGCCTCTTGAGGTGTGCGCCTGCGGGTCAAAAAACAAATCGGCGTAGATGACATTATTTTCATGGAGTTTTTCGATCAGGTTATAAGTAGCATCGTAAAAGTCCTGTCGGGTCTGCATGACATTTTGTGATTTGAAATGGTGTTCCAGGAAGCCCATAAGGCCTGGTGGGCGGTCTGCCAACGACTGCTCGACCTCTGCAGCGGTCGTGAAGTAATCGATACCATTGCGATTGGTGATTTCGACAATGGTTTCGGCGCTCAGTGTGCCCTCAAGATGCAAATGCAGCTCTGCTTTAGGCATGCCGGCCAGAAAAGTTCGCATACCCTCAACTGAGTCGTGCGCGCGAACGTTCTGCGCGAGACATTCTGCGAGGAAAAAGAAGAGGGCGAAACTGACTGCGATATATGGAGTTGCGGCTTTCCGCAGGCGTGATTTCATTCCATATATTCCTGTCGTAAGGACGTCAGATGGCAGGGCACTCGCGGAGCAGTTCGTTCCAACCGACGCGAGACTCATAAAACGTTGCGCGCGCCTCGGCAACCCGATTACGAGCTGCGCGCTTTAACTCGACTGAGTAAGTACTGACCTGGGTTTTAAGCAATCGGTGATAGTCTTGCGCGGCGCTCTCCCAGTCCAGCAAATGTCCGCGCAGGCTGTCATACCGCGTCCGTACCTGGCTTTGTATATTTTCACCCAGCTCGAATGAGAAAGCGCTGTTGTCCGCGAGCCATCGAGTAAGGCGTGTTTCCTCACCGGCGAAGCGCGCAGCCAGAATACGAAAATTTGACACTCGTCGCAGATCCCAGGCGAGACCGAGTTTCTCCAAAATTGCTATCAGCCATTTGCTGGGATCAAACTGATACCAACGTACGCCGTTGCGGTAGTCAGCAGCGAATCGGTGATGAAAGTTATGATAACCCTCGCCGAAGTTGAACAATGCCGTAAACCAGTTGTCGCGCGCGCTTGAATCGATATCGTAAGTGGCCGTGCCGAAAGTGTGACAGACGGAATTGACGATAAATGTAGTGTGATAAACCAGTGTCAGCCGAAGCGCTACGGCGATCAGGAGTGCCCCCAGCAAGTGCCCGATCAGTACGCCGATCAGAGCGGGCGTGACGATGCCCGCTGCAACCGCCCATAAAAAGTAGTAGCGATGCTGATTCATGACGAGTGCGTCATTTTGCAGACGTGCGACATTGCCGTAATTCGTTTCGTGCTTCCAGAAAATCAACCAGCCGATGTGCGCGTAGAAAAAGCCTTTACGAATGGAGTAAGGGTCCCGGTCGGTGTCGACGTAGCGATGATGATCGTGGTGCTGGGCGGACCATTCAAGTGCAGATTGCTCGAAAGCAGCGGCGCCGAAAAAGAGCAGGAAAAAGCGAACCACGCGATTGGTTTTAAACGTAGCGTGGGCAAAAAGTCGGTGATAACCAACGGTTATGCTGAGCCCGGTGGCAGCGAAATAAAACAGAAATAAGGTTGCCTCGACGGCGGATATACCATAGTGGTAAACGTATACGGGCGCACCAATTAAGCCGGCCAAAGTCGTCACGGTGAAAAACACGATGTTCACCCAGTTGTTTTTTCTCGTCGCGGTAGCTGTCATACATTGTCTCAATGGATATTGTGTCGGTTTATGCTCGTCGGCATATCGTGGGATTGTACAACACAGACGCATGAAGGCGGAGGATTGCAGGCAAGAGATTTACTTTGCCGGTCGTGCCGATATTCACTAATAGAGTGTAAGCGGAGTTTCGATTACAGCGATATAAATATAGTGGCTTAAATTTGGAATTCAACTGCCTTCGTAAGCTCGACCCGTTCGACACGATTTCCCGTATTCATATCGATTTCTACGATCAATCCTGTGCCCGGAACTTAGAACTTGTTTTCGTTGGCCTCGGCATCGAGACGCTGCCACCGACTCCGAAATCAAAGCAATCGATCGAGTTGCTCCCGAACCTGCTCATCCCAAAGTTCGGCGACAGTCTTGCCTGGCGGCAGTTCGGTTGAGGCCCGCGTCCAAACAATTTTCCCCTGGCCATCGACAACCATCAGGCCCGGGGTGAACCTTACCGAATAGACCTTCGCGATTTCATCACCGTCCGCTATCGCTATCATCGGAAATCCGAGCGTCTCCACATAGGCGGCAGGATCGAGTTCGCCATCTTCGAAAACGTCAATTGAAAGAATATTAATCTGCTCTGCGCCATAGTCTTTCTGTATGTCGCCAAGGACAGGCATAAATGCTTTGCAATAGGGGCACCAGGTAGCCCAAAAGATCAAAACGGCTGGTTTGCCGTCCAACACCGCCGGAAAATCAACCTCGGCGCCAGAAAAGTCGACGCCTGTCCATGTTGGAATGGTCTCATCCGGTTCACTCGAAAAAGCCGGGCCGGTAAAGCATATTAGTGCTAAAAGTAAAGAAACGCGTAGCAACATCCAATCATTCCCTGGAATATATTGCTCATCTGTATTTCTCGTCACTTACTTCGGTGTCTTGTCGCGTAGCATGTAATGAGAAATTATCTCTCGCTTGACTGCTGCCAGTGCCTCAATCGCCGCATGGTGCTCAGGATCGTCGACAATTTTCGGATTGGCCGCGGCTAAGGCTGCGAAGCTGGGATAACGAGTGCTGATATGTATTTTCCCATAGTCCGTACCGGCAAAAGCTGCCTGGTAAACGTGAACCTCAGCTCTCGGTTCATGCTTCATAATGACGTCGATAATCCCTTTGACTTTTTCCAGGTATTCGCTGGTACTACCGTAGACTTTGACGACTGTAACCTCGACAACTGCCCCGTCGGCGCCTGCTGCAGCGGCTGGCAGTGAGCAAAAACTGGCCAGAAATAGCGCCGCAATTAGCTTGTAGCGAAGTGCTCGTATATTCATCGTGTCACCCTCTCGATCAAAGTTCTAAAAGACTATTGCCTTGGTACTGCTAATAATGTCGTATATCGGAAAAGGTGTCAGGTTTATTTTCCTGGAAAAAGGGGAATGGTTGTCAGATTACTGCAGCCCTAAAAAGACGAGTTTCCTGGCTGTGGACTGAAGCGTTGGCGCGATGTTCCGGTATTTTTTCGGATTTGGGGCATCGCCCGCTGGGCGGGCTCCTACAATTCTAATTAGCAATGTAGGAGCCCGCCCAGCGGGCGATTGCGGGCTATTCAAGTTAACTTGATGCTTCATCCGGGCGCTGATTTTGAGTTTATGGGACAGCAGTGGTTTCAGATTTATTTTCCTGCCTAAGCGCCGGACCAGTACTAGCGAAGTGCGTAATAAGAAGATAGCAGGTGTGAATTAAGTATCCGACGCCGCCCGGTAACGGGAAACTTGATTTAATATAGTACGGCATTGATTATCGGGACCAACAGGAGATATCACCATGATAAACCGACGTGATTTTCTGAATGGATGTGCATTAAGTGTTGCGGCAGGTTCAGCTATCTCGCCACTCGAAGCCCTGGCACAGGGCACACTCAATCCTTATGCGTTACCAGCCGACTACTACCCGCCGACGCGACAGGGACTGCGTGGCAGCCATGAGGGTTCATTCGAGGCAGCCCACGATATGCGCATCGGCAAAAAGTGGGATATTGCGGATGCCGGCGATCGTGAATACGACCTTGTCGTTGTTGGTGGTGGGCTCAGCGGACTGTCCGCTGCATATTTCTATCGTAAA
>RCNC010000640.1_pt1 | contig 22565 bp, 17 predicted proteins | sample 2041301 | NCBI WGS metagenome assembly RCNC01 (sample SAMN09708231, study PRJNA481090) | Marine sediment metagenome, whole genome shotgun sequencing project. | biome: marine sediment; feature: ocean; material: sediment; isolation source: Sewage treatment plant 13A marine sediment (STP13A) ...
TAATAGGTGAGAATATTGAGCAGTTCTTCTGTGTTCATGGCCAGTGGTTTATTAGATCTTGATTGCAAAGGTGGTGTGTGTGGCAGTATGAGTTTCAAAGGGTTTACCAGTCGTCTTTGCTTTGGAACTATATGCCATCGGGCCCTAAATTTCACGCGTTTCATGTTATCTCCTTGAAATTGTTTATATTTCAAAGAAAAACGCGAAAAAATTTACCTCATTGTCAAGGGGAAAAAGCCATAAATTGCAAATATATTGAGATATTTTTTACTGCAAATTTTAAACCGGACATTGCTGGCACGAAGTAGAAGTTTAGCTTTAAATACGTTTGTTAGAAGGCAGTAGGCGCTCCATCTGCAATATTGCCTTGTGTAATTTTACATGCCGGGCTTTTCATCGTTGCATTAAGTCTGTATGTCACCTACGAATCAACAACGATCGGCCATTTTATTAGCTTTTGGGATGTCGAAGGAAATGCTGGTCAGGAATTCATTCCTGATATGTGGTTTGTGGCTGAATTTTGCGTTCGCTTCGATAATAGATTTTATACGGAATTAAAGGTTTAATAATTATTCAATATACCGCCCAAACTACGACTATTCAACAGCTTCAAATAAAGATTGCTGAGGATTGGTCGTAATCAAATTGAGATTTATACAACCTGGTATAAATATTCATAATTCTTTGTCAGACATCCTTTATGCAAAATCATCGCCCCTTTTATTTCTTCCGGCAGCTTTATGTCATCAAAATCCTGTTCAAAATCTGCTTTGCTTATGTCGCTCACAAAGTGTTTTAATTTTTTTGAAAAGGAGCACGATGCATCGTGTGAAAATTCGCAGGGCAGGTTATCTATCGCCATTATGGTGATACCGCTGCTCGCTATTCCATCTGAAAAATTATCCTTTTTAATATGATACGTGTAACAAGCATTGTCGGGCATCGTTGCTTCTTTTGTTATTTCAATAGAGCCACTGATATCACAGCTGATATCACCAATTAATTGTAAACCTGAGTTTCGCAGTGCAGATTCATTTTCCTGAAGGTTTTCCCTCGTCACGAATCTTGGATATTTTTCAGTCCAATATATTCCATTAATGAGTATTTTGAGGCTGGTGAGGTACTTAAAAAAAACTGATTCAAATTTTTCAGGGTGATTGTAGTAATCTCTAAGGTTAAACGTTCCTTTTAGCGGTCTAACCAGATCCTCTTCTTTGAAAATAATCTTAAAGAGAGAATGATGGTTTGAATCATCTTCGGCAATAAACTGCTTGAGGTGGTTTGGTTTTATTGTCTGAACGGGGAGAAGATCAAATATTTCCTGGGCTCCTTTAGATACATTACCATATCCTAGAAATCCGACAGTTAAGGGCGACAGCTCCTTTGGAAAACCATGCTGCACAATTTTCCTACCGATCAGTTTGATATGCGCCTTTACTTCACGCAAAGACTCGTAGCGGTACGCCTGTTTTATCTCTTCAAGTGGTGTCACATACCCTTTCAATTTCATTTTTCGGCTGTAGGCATACAAGGTTTCAATCAATCCTGCAATTCCTGCATATCTGCCAAATGCTATCAACCTGTTTTTCATCTTATCGACAATGAGCTCGTAGTCGATAAGATTGCATTTAAGTTGCATCAACCTCTTTAACATATCCATGTTATGGGGTTGTCCTTTGATTGTGTGTGAAAAAAACAAATACGTTTTCTCAGACTCCAATAGCCGTGAAGGGATCTCTTTAACCGCAAAAATGATCTCAGCCGATTTAAGACTTTCGTTGATCTCAGCTCCAGCTTTTTGATACTGTTCATCGCTAAAAATTCGTATTTTTGAAGGCTGAATGATGGCCTCAATTCCATGTTGTTCTTGCAATTCTGCTATGTCGGCAGGAACAAGGGGTACTCTTTTTTCCCAAATATTTTTATCTTCCCTTCGTATCCCTATTGTTTTTGTCGCCATGTCCTTTTCTTCTTTTTATTGAAATATTATTTAGCCGATTGGCTATTCTGTTTATATTTCCCACCTGTTAGGTACTTTCTGTGATCATGAAACTACTCGATTTTCAATGTCTCTTGAAAACCGGATGGTTACAAATTTGGAAGTGGTAGTGGAAAGAATGCCTGGATATGAGAGTTTGAATCGTACTTCCCCGCCAACTTGGTACTCAACTGAAGAATCCGTTACATCGACTATGAGATGATCACTGCTCGCAGCAAGTATTGTGATTTTGTCATCGAGCGGTGTTACATTATCAGGATAAACATCCTGTTTGCCTATAGCAAGAATTGCCCGTTTCCGCATACCATCGACCGTCCGGATTGGAATTTTCCCAAAAGAGTCAAGACCAACTGTGCCACTCTGGATATATTTTTTTTCTTTTAATTCGATGATTTCCGCAACAAGTATAAACGAATCCTGAAAGGTATCCTCCAGGTCGGTAAATATGTCTGAATGTCCTAAAAGGATACCTTCACCCACGCGTAACTGATTAATTCCAACAGGGATGGTACCTTTTGTGACCAATTCCAAGGAACTGGTCGTTCCCCCAGACAAGGTTGCAAAAGTTATCCCAAATTCTTTTTCGATCTTGTGAGACAAGGTAATTAGTCCCAGTAGGTTGTCAGGTGTTGGCTGGATACCGCTGAGACAATTAAAGTTTACCCCCAAACCTCTTAGTCTAATTCCCTGCAACGGCAGAATCTGTTGTACTGTATCTCGCGCTTCCTCAGGTAAAACACCTTCGCGCAAATCACCAAAATCGACCATCAAAAGAATATCATGTATTTTACCGTGTTGGATGGCAACGGCAGAGAGTGCCTGTATTACCACCATTTCTGAATTTAAACTGCAGCAGGTCAACCTGACAACCCTGTCCACCTCATGCAGCATTGGTGTTCTGATGAGTACCATTTCAGCTTTAATGCCAGCCGCTTTTAAGGATTGAATATTGTCCAATCTAGAATCGCCAAGTTTGATAATGCCCGATACTATCATGACCTGTGCAATTTCCGGGATAGCAGTAAATCCTTTCGTAATACCTATCACTTCAATGCCTCTAGCGGCACAAAGTTTATGGATAGTGGCTGCATTATGTCTGAGTTTTTCCAAATCAATCTCTAGACATGGATTCTTTTTCATTTGAGAATAGTGCCTTCCATTTTATTCGAGTGTCTTCCATGGTCGATAATTACCTCTCCGGCAATCATGACATATTCAATTCCTTTGGCGTACTGGTGTGGATTTTCAAAAGTAGCGGCATCAGACACGGTCTCTGGATCAAACACTGTGATATCTGCAACCATCTTTGTTGCGAGCGTTCCCCTGGTTTTTAGTCCCATTATTTCAGCTGGCATTGAGGTCATTTTCTTAATTGCTGTTTCAAGCGAGAGTAACTTTTCCTCCCGAACATATTTGCCGAGGACACGAGGGAAGGTACCGTAGTATCGTGGATGGGGACTGCCTTTATGCAATTCACCATAATCGGCTACCGCTCTGCCATCACTGGCAATAATGGTTCGCGGATGTTTCATGATGGTTTTGACATCATCTTCAGCCATACAAAATACCAAGGTGCTGACAGCCCCTTTTTCGGCGATCAACAGGTCGAAAACCAGATCAAGCGCATCGACATCAAGCTGTTTTGCTATTGTCGAGATTCTTTTTCCTTCGGCAAACTTGAAAACATCTGATTGAACCTTGGCGATCTGTACATTTTCCCAGGAAGCAGTGTTATACGCATGATTGCCTCGCTGAATGTCAGACTCTATCTCCTTGCGAATGATTTTACGGGTGGCTTTATTGCTGAGGTACTCTATCAACTTTTGATAACCGTCTTGTCGTACCCAATCTGGAATATAATCACCAAGACCGGTCCCCCAGGCCACATAGGGATATTGATCCCAGGATAGACGCACTCCTCGCCTGATGGCATCTTCCAGATGAGAAAAGAGTTTTTCGGTTTTACCCCAATTAAACATTCCTCCGAGTTTCAAATGGGCAATCTCAAGCTGGCACCCTGTCATCTCCGCAGTGTGTATCGCCTCTTCAATAGAAGTAAACAGGGCCTGGGATTCTCCACGGATATGGGATGTGTAGAGTTTTCCATTACGTTCCAGTACACGACCAAGCTTGATCAATTCAGTGGTTCGGGCATGGGCATCAGGGATATACTCAAGGCCCGTTGACATTCCGCCTGCACCTTCGTGTAGACTTTTTTCGAGCAGATCTTCCATCTCCCTCATTTCATTCGGGCTTGTTGGTCCGCTATTAAGACCCATCACTGCAGAACGCAATGTGCCGTAACCAACGAGGGGTATGAGGTTTACTCCTAATGGAAGCTCATTGAGATAGTTGATATACTCCTCAAAAGAGCACCACGATTTTCCAATATCATCAGGAATACTAAAATCGGCATTGATGGTTAAATGGTCTCGAATTTCCGGCAGAAACGAAACCGATAAAGGAGCCGCGCTCATGCCGCAATTACCAACTATTTCAGTGGTAATGCCCTGCCTGATTTTGCTTTCAGCTTTCGGGTTGAGCAAAATCGTTGTATCGGTGTGGGAATGGATATCAATAAATCCAGGACATACAACCTTGCCGGCACCATCCAGTTTTTTTTTGCAACTACTCGAAAGTGAGGGCTGGATCACTTCAATCCAGCCGTCTTTCACACCTATATCCGAGATAAACGCTGGTGAACCGGAACCATCAATTATTGTTCCGTTTTTTATTATAATATCAAACATTTATAATCACCAGGTCACGTTTTAAAAATGTAAAGAAGACAATCCACCAACTGTCAGACCAGAACAGTTGTAATCTCAACTGATTTCGTGCAGTGGGAAATGGCAGGCAACCTGACCACCGTCCGGGGTTTCTTCCAAAACAGGAGTCTGCTCGTGGCATAGAGGCTGCACGAATTTGCAACGCGAGGAAAAAACGCATCCAGAGGGTAAATTAAAGGGACTAGGGACTTCACCTTCCAGACTGGCTTGAGTGTTTTTTTGCTCCGGGACCGTTTCAAAAATACTGGCAATGAGTGCTCTCGTGTATGGATGACAGGCAGTTTCTCCTATTAAATCCGCATCAACAACCTCTACAATACTGCCTAGATACATAACAATAACCCGATCGCAAAAATAGCTGACCAGAGACAAGTCGTGGGATATAAATAGAAACGTTAGCTTGAGCCTCTCTCGCAACCCTTCCAGGAGTTTAATTATCTGTGCCTGAACCGAGACATCCAATGCTGCTGTAGGCTCATCGAGTACGATGAACTCAGGATTTAAAGACAGAGCACGCGCTATATCCGCTCGCTGTTTCTGACCGCCTGAAAGTTCATGGGGATAGGCATAGCCGTGTTCCGAGCTCAATCCGACCAGTTCAAGAAGATCAACTATTTTTTGGTGCCTGTCCTCACCATCCAACTTGACACCTTGAATCTGGTAGGGTTCGGATAAACTTCTGAAAATTGTATACCGGGGATCCATTGCAGAATAGGGATCCTGAAAAACCATCTGCATGTGACGCCGCTGCAGTCGCAGCTGTTTTTTCGACATTTTGAGGATATCGGTACCATTGAATTCGACACTGCCCCTATCCGGTTCTATCAGTCGCAGGATCAACCTGGCCAATGTTGACTTCCCACAACCGGACTCACCCACAACACCTAAAATTTCGCCGGTATTTATTGAAAATGAAACGTTATTGACTGCAGTTACCGTACCGATGGTTCGCAGAAGAAGCCCACCTTTAACATCGAAGGAGACTGCCAGATCTTTAACTTCTATGAGTTTTCCCATCTTCAATCCTTATTATCAAGGTAATGATGGCATGCAACCCTGGAATCACCCTCAATTTTAAGCAAGGCTGGAATAGTTTTTTTGCACAGCGAATCAGCACGGCCACAGCGAGGATGATAACGGCAACCGCTGGGATAGGTGTCAACACTCGGAACATTGCCGGATATTGCTGCCAGAGAGCCCTTTTTCATGCCGATCCGCGGAATACACTGCAACAGCGCTTTGGTATACGGGTGACGAGGTGAATTAAAAACCTCACCAATTCTGCCAAACTCAACCATATTACCGGCATACATGACTGCAACTTTATCGCATACCTGGGCTATGACACCGAGGTCATGAGTGATAAGGAACAGACTAATGTTTCTGGCCATGGTCATCTCCTTAAAAAGAAGCATAATCTGGGCCTGCACCGTCACGTCCAGGGCTGTTGTCGGTTCATCTGCTATGAGTATTTTGGGATGAGCACATAAGCCCATAGCGATTACTATTCGTTGTTTTAGACCGCCGGAGAGTTGATGTGGATATTGTTGAAAAACCTGTTCCGCTTTGGGAATCCGCAACTTCCCCATCAGATCAATTACCTGTTGTTTAGCCTGTTGCTTACCAATTTTCACCTGTTTACATAAACCTTCGACAATCTGGTCACCGACTCGGTAGACAGGATCCAGGGATGTCATAGGATTCTGTGGGATAAAAGCAATCTGAGAGCCTCGAATTGACTGCATTTCCTTTTCAGAGAGCACCAAAAGATCCTCCCCCTCAAAGGTGACACTGCCACCGATTTCTCCCCCGACAAGTGAAGTCAATCCCATTATGGCATGCGCGGTGAGTGATTTCCCAGAGCCGGTTTCACCAACCATCCCCAGAACTTCTCCCGAATTCATTTCTAAGGATACTCTTTCGAGGGGTCGTATTTTTTTCTTATCAACAATAAATTCAACATGAAGATCATTAACCTCGAGGATGGGCATTAAATGGACTCCTTATTTTTGACATCCATAATGTCGATCAGGGCATCTCCAAAGAGATTAAAGCCCAAAACGGTGATCATCATGGCCAGCCCCGGAAAGATAATCATCCAGGGCGAAATAAAGAGATAGGCCGTGCCGTTACTCATCATAGCGCCCCAACTTGGCGTGGGAGGCTGAGCACCCATACCGAGAAATCCCAGGGTCGCCTCCAAAACAATAGCATTACCAATACCGATAGTTGCAGCGACAATAACGGGAGACAAACTGTTTGGAAGCAGATGCTTAAAGAGAATGACAAAATCACTCGCACCAAGTGACTTTGTCGCTTCGATGAATACTGCGCTTTTTAGCGAGAGAATTTGTCCTCGCACCAGACGTGCGTATTGAGCCCAATATGATAATCCAATGGCAATAACAACACTTTCCAATCCAGCACCTATAATTGCCACCAGCAAAAGGGCGATGAGGATGGCCGGCATCGACCAGGTCAAATCGGCAATAGTGGTCAGAACCAGATCGATCATCCCTCCGTAAAATCCGGCTATCGATCCAATAACCACTCCAATGACCACAGAGATCAACACCGACAGCACTCCCACGACAAAGGATATTCGCGCCCCCCTAATAATCCTGCTGAGTAAATCGCGGCCAAAATCATCAGTTCCCATTATATGACTGAGAGAAGGCGGCTCGTTTGAAATTTCAATGTTCTGTTCTTTGTATGAATAGGGTTCCAGAAGTGGCGCGAAGAGTGCAACAATAACCAAGATTACAATCAAAACGGTACCGACAACACCCATTTTGTTGGCCAGGAATCTTTTTAATATCACAACCCAGGGGGGCTTGTGCTTATATACATTTATGTTGTTTTCAACCATAACAAAGATCATCTCTGATTATTTATAGACATCCCTGACCCTGGGGTCAGCATATGAATAGAGAATATCTGCGATGAAGGCCCCGATAATAACGGCCATTGTCAGGAAAATCAGTGAGGCCTGCACCACCGGATAGTCGCGTCTATAGAGAGCAGAAAGCAGCATTTTACCAATTCCTGGGCGACTAAAGACAATTTCGATGGTGACTGCACCACCGAGTATCCAACCAAGCCTTAAACCGAATATGGTAATGACTGGCATAAGCGCATTTCGAAAAACATGTTTTATGATAATAGCCGGTTTGCTCAGACCCTTAGCGTACAACAATAGGACAAATTCCTTGTTGAACATCTCAAGCATACTTACCCTGGTGATTCGGGCGATGAGACCGGCGCCTCCTAAACCAACGGTTACGGCCGGTAAAACTAAGGTTTGAAAACTGCCTGACCCGGATACCGGAAACCAACCCAGCATCACTGAAAAAATCAACATCAGGATTAAACCAAGCCAGAAAGCCGGGACGGTTACGCCCAGTAATGCTATGATCATGGAGATATGATCTATGTAGGTATTCTTTGCAGCAGCTGAAATGATCCCTAAAAATATCCCAAGAAAAAAAGAGATGAACAGCGACGCTAGTCCCAAACGCATGGTAAATGGCATGTTGTAGACAATCATGTCGGCAACCGGTTGTTTCTCTATGATTGACTGGCCCATATCACCTGTGACAAACTTTTTCAGCCAGACAAAATACTGAATGGGGAGAGGTTTGTCCAATCCGTGTGCTTTTATCAATTCAACCTTGTCAGCGCTTGTTGATCCGGGACCCAACAAAGAGTCTATCGGATCTCCCGGCACCAGGTGTATGAGCGAGAAAACGACCACGGAAATGATAAAAAACAACGGAATCAACAATAATGTACGGCGAAGAACATAAATCCACATATCTCATCCTCAAAATTCGGTTCGAAATAGAGTATTTACAAAAAACAATGAGATGATTGTTATGGAACAAACAGGAAGGAGATAACCAACCCTATGGTTATCTCCTCGATTTTTTGCTTAATTGACCGTCATATCCATAACTGGTGGACCGATTAAGTACTTGAATCGTGGTGCCGATGGCATGGTAACTCTTTCGCTTATTGCATGATTATTAACGGAATTAATAATAGGTGCCCAGAGATATTGAGATAACAGATATTCATGATACTCTTTAAAATTGGCAATTCTTTCTTCAGAAGTTTTTGATCGAGTCATTGCTTTTTGCATGAGATAATCGGATTCATTATCATGCCACATGGAGACAGTAGGATATCCAGGTCGAGTAGAGTTAAAAAACCATTCGAGGATATCTGCGTTATCCCATTCATAAGAACGAACAACCAGATCATGGTTGCCTTTTTTAAATTCCGCCCTAATTGAACTTGGATCAAATTGTTCAATTGTAATTTCAACTCCCAGATTAAGAAGCTGGGCCTGTATCATTTCGGCGATTTTCCGTTCATCCGAATCACTTTTACTCCACAGCATCAGTGACAGCCGCTTATCATCTTTTACTAATATGCCATCACTACCGGCTTTCCAGCCCTCTTTATCGAGAATTGCCTTCGCCGCATCCAAGTCAAAATGAATCTCATGTTTTTTATCGACATTTCTGGCAGGCAGCCGATCAATTAAATAGGTGTAAGCAGGTGTTCCTGCTCCTTGAAAGACTCCTTTTAAGATGTCTTCCTGATTTACGGCCAAGGCTATGGCTTTTCGAATGTTAATGTCACTTAAAAGTTCACTTTTGGTGTTCATAACCATATGAAAGTTACCATTGCTTGGCATGGTCAAAATTGTAACGTTTTTGTCCTTAGCCAGTTTCTCCAGGAAAAGAGTCGGTGCACCTTCCAAAATATCCACACCGCCGGTTTGAAGCTCAAGAAAACGAGTTGAGGCTTCCACAATCTCTTTGAATACAATCTTGTCAATCTTTGCCGGTCCCTGATTGTCTGACAGGGGTGAACCCCACTGGTAATCAGCGTTTTTCTTCAATACAACTTCATCACCAGTTTTCCAGGAAACAAACTCGAATGGACCAGTTCCCACAACAAATTTGCGGCCGAAATCTTCACCATATTTTTCAACCGCCACCTTACTGGGGACACCGGTAAATGAAGAGGTGAAATTGTACAAGATATTGGGATCGGGCCTGCTTAAGTTCAAAAGAACCGTCAAATCATCCTTAATATCAATGGATTTCACGGCATCTACCATATATTTGGATTTGCCTTTCGCCAAATTCTCCAAAAACCATTTGAGTACTTCTGCATTTAATTCCGATCCATCATGAAATGTAATGCCTTCTCTCAAGGTGAAGGTGATTGCCAAACCATCTTCAGAAACATTCCAGGATTCTAATAAATGTGGATAGATAATACCATCGGCACCCATCTCAACCAGCCTGTCATAAACAAGGTAATAGATATTACTTGTTCTATTGGTCGTAAAAGGATTGAAACTATCCTGACCAGCATTACCCGGACTCAAAGAAATAGTTAAAACTTTTTCCTCTGCAAAAGCTGTAGCCCCCAAGCCCCAAAAAAGCGAAATCATGCAGCTTGCCAAAAGCACAATACCAAGACGTTTAATCATAATAATCCTCCCACGATAGGTTGAATTTTAAATAGTATTTCATGTACTTATACCCTCTTAATTATATGGAATAAAAAAGCGAGTTGTGGTAGTCCCTATTAAAGGCAATTCTAATAGTTGCTAATCAAAGGTTTTTTCTTTTGACAGTCTGCGATTTCAACTGCCCAACAATGCAGTGTAATGGTTCACCCACTTGAGCCTCTTGTCGATCAATAGTCTTTTGTCTAGAATGCAAAGGCACTTGGCCAATTTAAAATCTCCACTGATAAACCCGGGAAGATTTCAATTGTACATACCGGCAAAAGCTCTGGGCTACCGCCCTTTAGTAAGCAATATTTACACCAGAAGACATCATATCTCTTTGAGGTAAGATATGTTTTTGATTTTTCAAGTAGTTTTAGAGTAAGAAAACGTGCCGAACAGCAATAAGCACCTCTAAGCAGGTGGTCATATTTGCGCAAATGATCAAATGTAACCATCTTTTCTGGGGCAACAACTCTGTGCATGGTTGTGATAGGTCAATAATTCGGCGCATCTTTTTGACACTGTCAGACAGAGCAATCCGGATTGTTTAGCAGCCGAGATTGCCATAAGATAAGTGACTAGGGGGGGGATTATGTGTGAGGGGCCAGAAATCCCGGTTAAGTCAGAGGGCCCCTTCTTCTTTGATGGTTAAATGTAACCTTTTGGATAAATATGACCTTTTATAACATCTGCAACAGACATCTTCGCAGATCCCTATAGTGAAAATATTGCCAACAAAGCAGAACGATAGATCCTCTGCGTCTGAATGAATCTTAACTGGCATTGTACTTGCTTATCTTATTATCAGACGCCAATAATAGTGCATGTTTAGCGAAAAATGTTTGCCAAGTCTAAAATCGACAAACATAGACAGAGGCAGTGTATGAGAAAAACCCGCATGCTGAGCATGTCGCACAAATAGGATTGAAATTTTATCAAATAGAAAACAATCTGAATAATATTAATAAATTAAGGAGAGCGATTATGCCAATGTTCTGTCACCAATGTCAGGAAACTGCTAAAAACACTGGGTGCACCATCCAGGGAGTCTGCGGTAAGAAGGAAGATGTCGCCAACCTTCAAGATTTGTTCATCTGGACTCTTAAAGGAATTTCTGTCTGGGGAGTTAGAGGTAAAGAGTTTGATATCTACGATGAAGAGATCGCCTTTTTCATCGATAAGGGCATGTTTGCGACAATTACCAATGCAAACTTTAGCAAAAGTGATTTTCTTGGTTTTATCAAACAGGGTGTTGCTTTTCGTGATCGTTTGAAGGGACAGGTCTTGCGAGCTCAGAAAGAAGCCCACAGCCAAGAGTTTGCAGACGACCTTCCGGAATGCGCAACATGGTCGTTTACCAATGAAGCTGAAATATTGGCCAAGGCATCAAGTGGTGCAGGTGGCTGGCTGGAGATTGTTGATGAAGATGAGCGTTCGCTGAAGGCGACCATTCAGTATGGTCTGAAAGGTCTTTGCGCCTATGCTGAACATGCCTATCAGCTGAAAAAACACAGCCGTGAGATCTTTGAATTTCTCATGGAGGGGCTTGCCGCATTGGTTGATCCGTCGTTGACAAACGACGACCTTCTGGCCCTGGTCTTGAAGACTGGCAAGATGGGAGTACAGACCATGGCTCTTCTTGATAAGGCTAATAATGAAGGATACGGAACGTGTGAAATGACCACCGTCAATCTTGGTGTCGGAACAAAGCCGGGAATTCTCATAACCGGGCATGACCTGGTAGATCTCCATGAATTGTTGGAACAAACCAAAGACAAAGGTATTGATGTTTATACGCATAGTGAAATGCTGCCTGCCCATTACTATCCCAAGCTAAAACAGTATAGTCACCTGGTAGGCAACTATGGTAATGCCTGGTGGGCGCAGAAGAAAGAACTCGACTCTTTCAATGGCCCGATCCTTTTTACCTCGAACTGCATTGTCCCCCCGAAGCCCGAGCACATGGATCGAATATTCACTACAGGAGCAGTTGGTTTTGAAGGGTGCACACACATTCCTGATCGGCAGGAAGGAAAAGCAAAGGACTTCTCACAGATTATCGAGAAGGCATTAACCTGCGCACCACCGGAGCAACTTGATTCGGGCTCAATTGTGGGTGGTTTCGGCCACAATCAGGTACTAGCACTCAAAGATAAAATCATCGAAGCAGTTAAATCTGGAGCGATAAAACGCTTTGTCGTTATGGCAGGCTGCGATGGACGCCACAAGACACGAGAATATTACACTCAGGTGGCTCAACAGTTGCCAAAAGATGCCGTGATTTTGACAGCTGGTTGTGCAAAGTATAAATATCTCAAACTCGACCTCGGCGATATAGGCGGTATTCCCAGAGTACTCGATGCCGGTCAGTGCAACGACTCCTACTCATTGGCGGTAATTGCCCTTGAGCTTCAGAAGGCATTCGGCCTCAATGATATTAATGAGTTGCCTCTTTCTTTTGATATTGCCTGGTATGAGCAAAAAGCAGTCCTTGTGCTCCTGGCACTACTTTCTCTTGGAGTAAAAGGAATACGACTCGGACCGACGCTCCCTGGCTTTTTGTCGCCCAACGTGGCAAAAATATTGATAGACAACTTTGATATTAAACCGATTACCACACCAGAAGAAGATGTAGAGGCAATGATGGCCGGTCATTAATTTTTCATCGGCCATATTGAGAGTACAATGGAGTAGATAAAAGATTATCAGCTTGACACACACCATTGTGCTCAGAAAAGCCCTAGCAATGGTGCTGAACCTCATCCAAGGCCGGAGGAGTTTGTAACCTGGAAAAATGGAGCTGGCGGCCGTTTGCCTCCTGTGTAAAAATCTGCCTGATTTGAAAATTCGCATGGTCAATATCATCAACCTCATGAATTTACAGCTGCCGAATGAACATCGACATTAGATGAGTGATGCCCACTTCGATACGCTCTTTAACAGGGACTACCTGCCTCTGCGATAGAAGAGGCTATTATTGGCAATGTTGACCATTTAAACAAATCTGAAAGTTTACACTGTTCCTGTGAAGCTACCAATTGAAAGTTACTGGACGCCCGGCTTGACTTGAAGCAAGAGAGATATAGATTAGGTTTAACCTTAAGCTGCCCTCTGTATTTGCAATCTAAAGGTTAGTAAGAATAATCAAGCAGTGCTGGTGATAAACATTTAGATATTCCCTAGAGGTAATTTTTAAAAGTAATGATAACAAATTTATGCAAGGGTGAACGTGTTAGACACAAGGCGAGAGCCGAATGGGGTATTGGTAAGATTATTGCGGTAGATACATGCGGGACTATCAGAGTAATATTTGAAGGCAATGAGGAATTATGGATAGCTCAAGGAACGAAAAATGAGTAACCAGCAAGATAAGACTTGCAAGGATTGCTACCACTGGAAGGAAATTACTGCCGTCACAGGGTCCTGTACAGTGAGACCTCCTAACATTGGTGCTAAAGGTAAGGTATTCCTTGAAGGTATAGACAAGACCTTTGAAAAAGGGAATGCCGTGTGGCCTATAACCCATGAGACTGATGGTTGCGGTGAGTTTTTCCACAAGAATGCAAAGCGTAATTATCAATCCATAAACAACGCAATCATTGATATCTCAGAAGTGATAAATAGGCTATTAAAGAAGGCGCTAGATGACAAGAAGAGTAAGAGGTAGATAGACTAGGAATCTAGCTTTTCTGATTTTTTATCTTTTCAGTAGCCCTTGTACACTACATGCGCTGATCATTGCCAAGCAAAGAATGAGGTTTTTAAACATTACTTTCGTAGGCAGTCAATTGCGAAATACAATGAAGAACTTTCGCAATTAACCACTAGCATTCATGAACAACAGTAAATAACTGAGAAAGGAAGTAGGCCTGACCGTATAGGGTGCAGGCCTACTATTAGATTACCTGGATTGTGCTTTATTGTGCTGCTTGTATTTCACTCAGCATTGAATCCAGCATCTCCGTCCCTTCACTTCCGAGTTTCTCATCGATGAGTTTACGCACAGCTGGCTGGGATGCAGCTGCAAATTTCTCCAATTCCGCAGGAGAAACGACATTGACCTCCATTTTCTGGGAAAGTGCCGGCAAGCCCTTTTCCGATGCCTCTATCACCCGTGAAACACCTCGGCCAGCCTCGGTTGCAACCTCAGACGCCCAGTCAACAATTTTACGGTGCTCTGCCGACAGGCCGTTGTAAAAATCCATATTCATCGTCCAGATGTAAGGCGTTATGACATGGTTGGTAATCGACAGGTATTTCTGGACCTCATCGAATTTGGCGAAGGCAATGATCGGAATAGGATTCATCTGACCATCTGCGACACCAGTTTGCAGTGCGGTGTAAACCTCGGCCCAGGGTAAAGGAGTAGGTTTACCACCCAGAGAACTCACCATGGTTTGGTGTGTAGGCAGGGTCATAGTACGAATTCTGAGCCCCTTCATATCCGCAACACTCGTGATAGGACGCTTGGAGTTCGAAAAGGCGAAAAAACCGCCTGAATCGATCAGGCCCAGCACTTTCAGACCAGTCTTTTTCTCAAGATCAGAAGAAAACTTTTTGCCGAAATCACTGTGTAGATCGATGACCCGATTGGCGACAGCAATATTCGGAAACGCAAATGGAATATCGAAAACGCCAACTAGAGGATAATGCTGGGCGATGCCACCAGCAGAAGAAATCGCCGACTCGACGATACCGTCACGTACCTGCTGGATAACTTCGTTGTCTTTTCCGAGTTGTCCGTTGGGGAACAGTTTGACCTCGATCTCTCCACCACTCGCACTCTCCACCAGAGACTTGAATATCGTCGTCATCGCACCAGAGTGGCTTTCAAATGCCCCTTCCGGGTTAAGATGTGCAACGCGGATAGTCACATCAGCGGCAAAGGCGTTGGCTGATAGCATACCGGCCGCGATGACTGCTACTGCTAAACGACAAACTTTGTTGTAATATTTCATGAATAATATTCCTCCATAGATTGGTTGTTATGAAAGAAATTCCATCGACATCTACAACCCGAGAAATCGAGGAATTGCCAAAGTCATGTTTTCCCAATAGGCAACCACAAACAGAATAATGGTTTCTGCAAGTAAAAAAGGCCACAAGGATTTTGTTATGGCTTCGACTTTGGTTTTGGTTACTGACGCCAGTACAAACAGGCAGGCACCCACGGGGGGGGTCATCAATGAAATATTCAGCGCGAGAATAATCATGATACCAGCATGCACGGGGTCCATTCCTATGCTCTTGGTCAACGGCGCTAGTACCGGCGCGAGGATGATAAGCGTGGCATTAATATCCATGAAAAGACCAATGAATAGTAATAGTCCGATAATCATCGCAAGGATGACCTTGGGATTATCAGATAACGACAGAACACCTGCTGCTATCAGCTGAGGAATCTGGTTAAAGGTCATCCACCAGCCAAGTATCGAAGCAGAGGCGATAATCAGGAATATTACCCCCGTAATACGGGTGGTACGAACCAGCATTTCATAGAGATCCTTCCTAGTGATTCCACGGTAAACAAGACCACCAACCACCAGCGAGTAAAAAACCGCAATCGAAGCCGCTTCAGTGGGGGTTGCAATCCCGCCTAGTATAGACCCCAGAATAAACACAGGTAATACCAGAGCGAGGAAGCTCTTTCTGAAGGCGATCAAAATACTTCTCAGGCTAGGTTTTTTATCTGATTTGGGTAGATTCAGCCTCCTACCCAACCCAGCGATTACAGCCATACAAATCAAACAGATCAATAATCCGGGCAATATTCCCGCTGCAAACAACCCCGCAATCGAAACCCCCATGATAGACCCATAAATAACCATTAGCGTCGATGGAGGTATGGTCGGTCCAATGATAGAGCCTGCAGCTGTCACCGCACAAGCGAATGGTTTAGTGTAACCCTGTTTGACCATTGCGGGTACCAGGGTGTTGCCAAAGGCTGCAGCATCAGCAGTTGCTGCTCCGGTTATTCCTGCAAACATAACCGATGCCACCATGTTGGAATGTGCCATACCGCCACGCAACCACCCAACCAGTGAATCGGCAAATTCAACCAGGTGAGTAGTGATGCCGGAACGATTCATAATTTCACCGGCAAGAATAAAAAAAGGCATAGCAAGAAAAGGAAACAGATCCAGCCCGGCAAACATTCGATCCGGCGCCATGGCCAGAAAACGCCCCCCGCCCATATCGAAGATACCGACCAAACCCGCGACGCCAAGCACAAAACCAACTGGCATACCGAGTATGAGTAATCCAAAAAAGATAATGGCTACCAGCAACATTCGGTTAATCCTCCATCCGGTTTGCGCCGATAACATCACCGACAGTAAAAAAATCGTGAATTGTGACCAGCACCAACTGTATACAAGCCAATGCGCCTGCAAGCGGAACACCCATGAAAGGATAAGCCTTGGGAATCGCCTGAATCATGGTGAAACGACTGAATCCCCGCTCTACCATGCCAAGTCCGTAAAAAAAAATAACCGCAAAAAACAACAACGCGATCAGATCAAATAGTACCGCAAGCCATTTGCGTACCGATGGTGGGAAGCGCTCAAATAGCACCAGAACACCAATATGTTCGCGATGACTGATACCACTTGAAACAGCTAACAGCGCCATCCAGATCATCAGGTAGCGTGCCAGCTCTTCAGTGAAAGAAACCTGAAATGGCAGTACATAACGCGCAAGTACCCCGAGCCAGACATCCAGCACAAGCAGCACCATTAATGCGACACAGACCCTTTCTACAAGCCAGTTAAGACGCCTGCTGGCATTGATCGCTTTAATTGAAATTGTTTGCATGAAATGTTTTTATCCCCCCTCCAGCAAACCAAGGAAACCAAGGAAACCAAAACATGATTATTGTGCTTTTACAATATTTATTAACCTGAATCAATGACGTATTAATTGGCATCCACCATCCTTTTTTGTAACTATGCAGCCATTTCGGTTACACCTCAGCAGGAGAAATTCTTCCGCTGGGGCTTTGACCCTTGAAAATCTGACGACAATGTCGGCAAAAAGGCACACTTATCCTGCAGGTTTTGTGTCAAAAGAACAAACATTCTTACATTTCCGACGATAATTCCCCTTGGACCAAAATCAAAGATGCTGATCATTCTTCTCCTTAAGGGTCTGAAGACATTTCTTTTTTAGAAAGAGTGCTGTGCCCGGGACAGGTATATCTCGGACCTCAGAATTTCCCGAAAATCTTCAGTAGAATCGCATTTTGTGCATGCATTCGATTTTCTGCTTCATCAAAGACAATTGATGCTTTCGACTCAACAACAGAGTCAGTGGTCTCGACGCCACGCTCAGCCGGCAGACAGTGCATGAAAAGACTATCCTTTCCGGTAGCTGCCATCAGTTCGTCATTGACCTGAAATCCCTGAAACTGGATTTTACGCTGCTCTGCCTCTTCTTTTTGTCCCATAGAGGCCCAGACATCAGTATAAACAATATCTGCATCCTTGACAGCTGTCTTTGGATCGTGACTGATTTCTATTTCTGACAGACCTGTCTTTTGAGCTTCAGCCACTGCTTCGCTGTCAGGATTATACCCTTCCGGGCAAGCACATACAAAGTGGAGGGGGAGCCGTTGGGACATGCGTAACCAGGAAGTGACGATATTATTACCGTCTCCTACATAGACAATTTTCAAATCTTTGAAGTGTCCCCGATGCTCGAGAATGGTAAACATATCAGCCATTATCTGACATGGGTGATTGTAGTCTGTCAGGCCGTTGATGACAGGAACGGACGAGTATTCAGCCATTTCCAAAATATGATCATGTGAAAAGAGGCGTGCCATAATAACATCATTGTAGCGTGCAATAACACGGGCTATATCCTTGACTGCTTCACGCTTGCCGATGGAGATATCTGAAGGCCCTAAATAAAGAGCATGCCCTCCCATTCGATAAAATCCTGTTTCAAACGAGATGCGCGTGCGGGCCGATGGTTTAGCAAAGATCATTGCCATCGTGTAGTCTTTGAATGGCTTGTAGTCCTCTCGATTTTTAAAGCGTGCTTTGACCTCTTTTGCCAGGGCAAGAGTTTCATGAATTTCATCAGCGGTAAAATCGGTGATGTCTAGGAAATCACGTTTCACGATTAGTTCTCCAAAATTATTGTGGCGTTAGAATTGTTTTCTAATATTCAGATAGAATGTCGTTTGAAATTGAAACACTGCGTTTTCTGAAAGGCGTTCTATATTCTTCACTGGTAACAGTATGTGTTCAGCATTTACTACCTTATTGCTATCAACAAGGTGCAGAACCTGGTGTTCTCGGGAAAGGGATAACCTCCCTGATGTTAGCCATACCGGAAACGTACTGGACGAGTCGCTCAAAACCCAGGCCGAATCCTGAATGAGGGACTGAGCCATATTTTCTCAAATCTAAATACCACTCATACTCCTGGACATCAATATTCGCATCAAGCATACGCTGGTAAAGAATATCATAGCGCTCTTCCCTCTGGCTGCCTCCAATAATCTCACCGATGCCCGGAACAAGAATGTCCATGGCGGCAACGGTTTTATTATCGTCATTGACTCTCATATAGAAGGGCTTGATTGCCGCAGGATAATCTGTGACGATCAGTGGCTTTTTAAACACTTCCTCCGTCAGGTATCTCTCGTGTTCGGCTTGCATATCAATCCCCCAACTTACCGGGAATTCAAATTTCTTGTTTGTTTTGAGCAATGTATCAATCGCTTCTGTATAGGTTATTTGGCCAAAAGAATTGTTGATTACAGATTCCAGTTTGTCAATTACACCCTTGGCGATAAACGTGTCAAAGAGCAGCATGTCCTCCTGACAATGTTCAAGGGTGTCGCTCAGTAAATATTTCAGCATTTCCTCTGCAATTCGGACATTCCCGCTCAAATCACAGAATGCCATTTCAGGCTCAAGCATCCAGAACTCGGAGAGGTGTCTGCTGGTGTTCGAATTCTCGGCTCTAAAGGTTGGTCCGAATGTATATACATCGCCTAAAGATAATGCATATACCTCAGCCTGAAGCTGTCCGCTGACTGTTAATCCGGCAGCTTTGCCAAAGAAATTTTTGTCGGCTTGATCCCGTTCGATATTGTCGGTTGTCACTGAAAACATTTCACCGGCGCCTTCACAGTCACTTGTGGTGATTACGGGCGTATGTATCTGGTGAAAACCATGTTCCTGGAAGAAATTGTGAACACTGTATGACAATCGTGATCTTACTCTGGCAATTGCTCCAAGTGCATTAGTCCTTGGTCTCAGATGAGTGATTTCTCTTAAGAACTCAAAAGAATGCCGCTTTTTCTGGAGAGGATATTCCTCCGGATTAGCCCAGCCGATAACTTCAATTGAGTCAGCATGCAGCTCCACAGCCTGTCCTTTGGCCGGTGACTCTTTCAGCTCACCGGAAACGACAATTGCACAACCTGTCGATAGTTTTTTGATCTGTTCAGAATAATTGGATAAGCGTTCATCGGCAATTATCTGAAGATTTTTGAGTGTCGACCCGTCATTAATCTCAATAAACGAAAACGAACCGGCATCTCTTCTTGTTCTGACCCAACCGTTAACTGATATTTTTCTATCGGTATCAGTTGAAGCTATTATCTGTTTAATTCGTGTGGACATTGACTGACCTTTTAGTGCCTTATTGCTGGAAACCTTTTATAAAAACAAAAAATCATCAGAGAAGTTTGAAATCAGAAACTTAGAGTCTCCACCAAGGCACTTATCCAGTGACTCTAAAAAGTTTTCCGACTTGTCGGGTTAGTGTTAATATTATTAGCAACGTTTACATTATCATTGCCGGGTATTCTTGCCTCACAGCATGACGGATCCTCCGTGAAACCTGAAAAAAAAATCATACGCTTTAACACAGGCAAAATATTGTTACAAACAAAAGGTGTCTGTAATGAAGTTTTATGTTGTTGTCAATATCAGTGTCAATTGTGCTTGCTTGTGGAGCTGCCTGTCCGTCTATTGCCGCTGACGGTGATTGACATTCGAAAATAGTGAGATCAGCATTACAGCTGACCTCAAGCCCATAATTTTGTAAGTCAAGCAGGCGACCTTCCCGTTAAAATGATCGTTAGCAACTGGATGTAAGATTAAACATCTCAATGATGATGACTTCCGAGAACTATTAGAAATCGGGATTGTCATTAGACATTAGCAAATAGTTCCTGGAAATCTATTTTGGCCTTTTTCTTTTCAGGAGGTCGGATTGAAACCTCGATCAGGTGGAGGTGCGCTTCCATCAACTCAATGGCTTTAAAGGCATCATGAGATATAATGGCATCGAGTATTTTGGTGTGTTCATCTTCAGAATTGTCCGGGTTGGTAGAGGTACCAAACATTCCTATTATGAGAGAAGTACGGGAGACAAGTTCCTCAAGAAACTGATGTAATACGTGATTTCCTGCGATTTCAGCGAGCAACAGGTGAAACTCACCCGAGAGCCGAATCGCATGGTGCCGGTTGCCAGATTTGAGATGTATACTTTCTTCTTTAATTATTTCCTGGAGTTCGCGAATTCCTTCATCAGTGATTCTTTCAACGACTCTTGATACGATTGTTCCTTCGATTGAACGGCGGGCCTCAAAAACATGGCGGGTTTCCTGGGGTTCGGGGGTAGCGACATATGCTCCTTTGTTGGGGCGTAGTTCAACCACATTTCGATTTGACAGGAGTAGCAGTACACGTCGAATTCTGGAACGGCTTACCTCAAAAGTCGTGCTGAGAGCTTCCTCACCCAGCTTGGTTCCGGGGAGTATTCGCTGCTCGATGATAGCGCGATAGATTTTATCATATATCTGCTGATCTGTATCCTTCACCAGTGCTGATTTTACGAGTGGAGATTTCATAATGTTTGAATAAGTAATGATTCTAGAGTCATTTTCAATTGAACTCAAAGAAATACTTCTGATTGAGAAGTTTAACAATTTAATGGATTATATTGAACAATTTAATACAGCAATCTGTCTTGTTCAGTAAGTTTTCACGTACTTGTTATTATTAAGTATCGCGAAATAATAAACCTTACATATATTTGATAATTGTTGCTGATAACCTCGTACTTATGTATAATAGTGCTTTGTATAGATCGTTACAAGTAGACAATCTTATCGTAAATTGAATACCATTTACCGGATACGATTCTGTGAAAATCGCGGAGGCAGCTTCAGTTTATATCTATGTTGTTAATTAAAATAAAGCCATGACTGTTACATCCCATGTAGAGATAGATAGAGTTTGTAACGCCATCTTTCAAGCAATTTTCGAAAGACGGTTAGAACCGAATACTCGCTTAGTTGAAACTCAGTTAGCAAAAGCTCTATCGTCAAATCGCTCGAATATACGGCAGGCATTACTCTTGCTGGAACAGCGGAAACTGGTTGAGATAGTTCCCAACAAGGGAGCAATTGTTGCCGAGCCGTCAGAAAAAGATGCTGCTGAAGTATTTGCCGCGCGTCTTTGTATCGAACTGAAAGTTCTGGATCTGGTCTGCGAACAACGAAAAGCAAAAGATCTCAAACAGCTCCAAACACACCTGAGAAAAGAGAAGCAGGCCCGGCAAAGAAAAGACCGCCATCGGCTCATCGATCTCACAGGGCGATTTCACCTGTTACTCGCTGAAATTGCTGGAAATCAGGTCTTGTTGGATTTTCTCAGCCATCTGGTCGCCCGCAGTTCTTTGATCCTGGAAAAATACGAGTCAACAGGGCAGAAGAATTGTTCCGATGAGGATCATTCAGAGCTGGTAGATTTAATTGCCAACGGCGACAGAGAAAAAGCCCAGGCTTTACTGACTGAACACTTGAAAGCTGTCGAGCAAAGTTTGAACTTTACCCCGAATGCTCAACCCGACGACCTTCGGGATGTATTTGCCTCGATGCTTCAGTAGTTACCTTACAGAACAAAACCCTCCAGATAGGCCTTCATTAATTATACAATCTAGGGTCACTGTTGAAATTTTCACTTCCTCATCTAACATTTTATACCTCCGTTGCAATGTGTTGATTCACGAAGAGTCTGCGCTTCACGTTTATGTTTATTGGCCATTGATAAAATACATTCATATTACAACTAATCTTCAGCTTCTCGATTTTGTAGCGGGAGACAGAAAATTTTTTCTATATGTTTTCAAGGGGACTGATCTTTTTTCACGTTTTTGTGAAAAATCAATCTGTCCCCGATTTTGGAGGCAGAAAAATAAAATCAGTCCCCTCACTTTA
>RCNC010000641.1_pt1 | contig 22538 bp, 19 predicted proteins | sample 2041301 | NCBI WGS metagenome assembly RCNC01 (sample SAMN09708231, study PRJNA481090) | Marine sediment metagenome, whole genome shotgun sequencing project. | biome: marine sediment; feature: ocean; material: sediment; isolation source: Sewage treatment plant 13A marine sediment (STP13A) ...
TCAAGGCGCAGGATGAAATCGGTTGGCCCGTCTTCGCGAGCGCGGATGCGAAAGAGGGCATGAAGGCCTTCAAGGAGAAGCGCAAGCCCATCTACAAAGGACGGTAAGAAAAACATTCCCCAAGGATCACCATGCAAGCTGATTTCCTAATCGTTGGAGCGGGTGGAGCAGGCCTAGCTGCGGCAGTGACTGAAGCCGAAGGTGGAGCAACCGTTGTCATCCTCGAGAGACTGGGCACGACAGGCGGGGCCACCGTGTTCGCCACTGGGACATTCGCGGTTGAAAGCAAGTACCAGAAGGCTCTCGGCATCCAGATCACGACAGTTGAGGCGTTTCGACAGCACATGTTCTAACGGAGGTCATACGGGAGGACAGCGAAACAGGCCTCGACGTTATCCCAGGTTTGTATGCAGCGGGCAATGTAGCCGGCGGCATGTACGGTGACACCTACGACGCATCACATACGCTTGGCCTCACATCCGCCTTTGCCGTCATCTCGGGGCGAATCGCCGGAGTGAGTGAGCTCGAGTACTTGGGCAAGTAACTCGTGTCAGGCGGCCGGTTCCTGTATGTCCAATATCTTCACACTGAATTGGAGCGTCTTCCCTGCCAAAGGGTGGTTGAAATCCAGAAGCACCGTTTCGTCTCGGACCTCGGAGACACGGGCGTTCACAACGCCGCCCTCATTGTCGTGGCCCTGAAGCACCATGTCCACGTTCTGTGCCTCTTCCGGTACCTGGCTCTTGTCCACTTCCTGAAAGGCCTCTTCGGATCGCTCGCCGTATCCGTCCTTCGGATCGACGGTGACCTCCACGGTTTCACCGACCGCCTTGCCTTCCAAGGCGTTCTCCAGGGCCGGGACGATCTGCTGGGTACCCTGAACGTAGGTAAGCGGGTCGGAATCCACATTGGTGTCTACCACGCCTTCGGGGTCGATGGTGAGGGTGTACTCGATCGATATCTGCTTGCCTGCTTCAACGACCATTCTTCTCCTCCTTTGCCTGGTCGGGCTCGTTGATTCGTTCGATAAATGGGTGGTTTCTTGGAAAACTCTGCTCCTCTCCATAAGAGAAGAGAACGGTCAGACCCGTTGCGTGGAGTGGTCGCTTTTTGACGATGTCAGAAGCAGGTAGACGTCTCGCAGAGACATGCTCTGCAGGAATCTCAGTAAGACCTTTGCCGCGTCACGGGGATGCTTCATGATCTTTCGTCTCACCAACCGCCTCACCAGATGCGATCTGAGAGAGAAAAGGGTCTTGGCATCGATCGTGTCCGGATGGATCGAATGGACCGGGAACATCTTGTCCCAGTCCTTCTCCTCGTCGATCAGGCCCCTGGCAACGGCATCCTGCCAAAGGGGGGTTCCACGGAAGGCGGTCAAAGAATTGAAGTTGAAGCTGTTGATTGCGATCTTCTCTGCGAATGCAAAGCTCTGCTGTACATCCTCGACCGTTTCTCCCGGAGATCCTACAATGAAGAATCCGTGGATGATGCCGATCCCTGCGTCTTTCGCATGGCCAACGGCCTGTTCGATATCGACGATCTTCGTCTTCTTGTTCATTCCGTCGAGGACGCGTTGTGAGCCGCTTTCGATGCCAAACATGACCAGATCGCAGCCTGCCTTCGAGAGTTTCTCAAAGACCCTATTCACCTTGGGTTCCGCTCTTCCCTCACAGGCCCATTTAAAAGAATGGCCTCGGGCGATCATGCCGTTGCATATCTCCGTGACTCTATCAGGATCGAGCAGGAAGTTGTCATCCACAAAGGTGAAGGCGCCATAACCTTTCCCGTGGATCTCTTCCAGTTCTTTGAGCACGTTCCCGGCTGATCGGACACGACATTTTCGACCGCTGAAGGTAGGACAATTGCAGTAGGTACAGGCGAAGGGACACCCGCGGGAGGAAACGATCGACGTGTAGGGACGGTCCCAGATGACCGCCGGGACGTCAAGCGGCAGAGAAGCCACGTAGTTTATGTCTAACCCTTCCCGATCCGGAAAGGGGATGGAATCGAGGTCGGTGATCCCTTCCCGTTCCGGTGTTTCGACGACCTCACCGGTCCTCGACCTGAAGGTTATGCCAGGGATAGCGCCAAGCTCATCGAGCCCTTCAGCCAGGTCCCGGACGATTCCATCGCCTTCACCCCTCGCAACGATGTCAACCGATTTCTCTGTAGCGACAATCTGCCGTGCATTGATGGTGGGGAAAACACCTCCATAGACAATCTTTGTAGCCGGGAGGGCAGCCTTGATCTTCCTGGAGAGGTTGCGCGCCGCCGGATAGCACATATTGCTCAGGAAGCTGATTCCGACCATGTCCGGTCGCTCTTGCCGGAGGGAGTCCAGGAATCTTTCATCGGAGTATTCCGGGTGACACTGGTCCGTCATGGACACCTCGTGCCCCATCTCTTTCAGAACCGATGAAAGGTACATGATCCCGAGGGGCGGCTCCCCAAGCACATAATGCTTGTTGCCCTGGGGATAAGGTGCTGTCTTTCTTCGGTGGAGGAACTTGGAGGAGGGAAGAGAAAAGAAGCGTCTATCACGCACGAAAATGAGGGAAGTTCTCAAACGAGGACCCTTTCAAGAGAGACGGCCGCGCAGGTCCAGGACCGACGTGATGGCTGTCTCTGAGGCGTTATTTAGTGGAACGGAGTTTATAGATGGCAAAGCCTGTACCCTGAGATGTCGTCCGGAAATCAACAACCATGCCTTCTATGGCCCGGACCAGATCAGCTCCGACAAGCAGTATCTTGACACCCTCTTTACTTTCCACTACCTGGTCTTCCGGTCTTTCTTTGTCCCAGATCATCTTCCACTTGCCTGGTTTCTTCGGAGCAGGAATAAGCCGGATCGTTGTCTTGGATCCCGTCTTCAGTCTCAGTAACCTTGATTTGAGTTTATCTCTTGCGGCTTCAGTCACGGTCAACATGGCGCCTCCTTCCGGGGCAAGAACACGCAGTCCATTTTGTTTGCGCAAGCAGGGAACGAAGATGCCTCACCAAGGTTTGTCTTTATTCTTCGTGTTCCCAAAAAAAATTCGCCGGCATAGAAGCCCACGCCGGCGACCCAGTGTCCAAGGCTATTCGATGTGAGAGACCAGAATCAGGAAGGAATGAGTCGGTATTTTTCTATGATGCTTATAGGATACTCTGCTTGGAGGGAACAAGTCAATTCTTGTTCTGTTTTCCGTTGGAACAAGCAGCGAAACTGTTGAAATCAAAGGTTTTCCTTACTCATAGGAAACAGATCAGGAGGCGTGGTCTTGCCTGTCGTCGAAGACGCGCTGACTCTTGCGTTCGGTGCGGGGGAGTGAACCGTAGTCGAGGACCTCCACCTGGCAGCGGACCAGGATCTTGTGACGGATCTGGGATTCGATCAAACTTGCTAGACCCACGTCACCCTCGTTTCGTGCGTGCATTCCCCTCTCTACGCAGAGCCGCATCTTCTCGCGTCCCGTCTCCTCCGTCCTCAGGTGGATCTGGTACTCACTGCCGATGCCGTCCACAGCGCTCAGCACCTCATCGATCTGGCTCGGGTAGATGTTGACCGCCCTGTAGGTGAACATGTCATCCGTGCGGCCCAGGATCCTGTCGTGCCTGGGAAAGGGGACCCCGCATTCGCATTCCCCGTCCAGCATCCGGGTTACGTCGTGGGTGCGGTAGCGGATCAGGGGACTCCCTTCCTTCCGGAGGGTCGTGACAACGAGTTCTCCCTCGGTGCCCGGTGGAACGGGTTTCAGGGTTACGGGGTCGAGGATCTCGAATAGGAAGAGGTCCGCCCAGTAGTGAATCCCCGTGTGGAACACGCAGTCGAGCCCGGTACCCGGCCCGTAAAGCTCGGTTAGTCCGTAGATGTCGAACACATGTTCTACGCCCATCAACTCCTTCATGCGGGCCCGCATCGCCTCGCTGTGTCGCTCTGCGCCGGTGATGATCTTCTTCACCCGGATCTTGTCGCCGAGATCACGCTTGTGGATCTCCTCTGCCATGAGAAGGGCCATGGAGGCCGTAGCGCACAGGACCGTGGTCCCCATGTCCGCCATCATGTCACAGTGCATTTCCGCATTTGCAGGCCCGATGGGCACGGCCATGGCACCGAAGCGTTCACAGCCGGCCTGGAAGCCTGCGCCGGCGGTCCACAGGCCGTATCCGACAGCGATCTGCACCCGGTCTTCCCGGGTCAGCCCGGCAAGCTCGTAGCAGCGGGCGAACATGTCCGCCCAGAGATCGATGTCCCTGGCCGTGTAGCAGAGGATCTTCCGTTTCCCTGTAGTGCCGGAAGATGCATGGATGCGTACGATCCGGTCAAAAGGAACCGATCGGAGCGGAAAGGGATACCCTACGTTCAGGTCTTCCTTGTCCGTGAACGGAAGCGCTTCGATCGCTTCAAGAGATCGGACCGCTTCAGGCTGTATGCCTGCGTCGTCGAGCTTTGTCCTGTACGCGGGGCAGTTCTCGTAGGCGTGCCGGAGGGTCCACTGGAGGCCTTCGAGTTGTGTTGTCTTCAGTTCTTCCGGAGAGAGATTCCGGGGGATGAAGCCCATGGTAGAGATTCCTCCTTGTCGCTCATTCGGCCCCGTGGCCGGTTTCCAGGGCCCGGACGCATGCTTCGAGCATTCCTTCTCTCCCGGCGAGTCGTTCTTCCAGGACAGACTTCAAGTCCTCGAGAGAGCAGAAGAGACGCCTGCTCCCTTTCGGCGTTTGAGGGGCTTGCGCAAGGGCAAACCCGAGGAGGACGAGGTTCGCGGATTTGGAATTCCCGATCTTCTTGGCCGTCTTGTCCGCGTCGAGTGCGAAGAGTTGCCGTCCTCGGGTTGGCTTGTCCTGGGTCGGACGGTTGACAACAATCCATGCATCGGGCCCGAGGAAGGCCTCGTGGTCTGCGATGCTCTCCGGCTTCAGGGCGAGAAGAACATTCCCGTGCCCTGGGCGGATCATGGGGCTGGAAAAGCTCCCCACCTTGAGATGGGAGACGACCGTCCCCCCTCTCTGCGCCATGCCGTGCGTCTCCGATGTGAAGACGGGGAGACCTTTGCGGATGGCCGCTTCAGCCAGGAGGCTCGTCACAAAAAGGACGCCCTGGCCACCAATGCCGCCCACGAGGATCTGCTGCTTTGCGCGTTCTTTCATCGGTGTTCTTCGTTTCTCTGGATGTTGTTCTTCGGGCATACGTAGGTACACACACCGCATTCGATGCAGAGGAGGGGGTCCACGTGCACACGTTTGTCCGCTTCGTCCAGGAACAGGGCAGGGCACTCGAAATGGTCGATGCAGTAGCCGCATCCGTCACAGTCCTCATCGATGCGGACCGCGACTCGCTTTGCCCTTTTCTTGTCGCCCGAGGTCGCCAGCGGGCAGGGGTGCCTCGCCACGACGACGGCGGGCCCGTGCTCCCGGCTGTGCTGGACGGCTTCTCGAACCATGGCGACGAACTTGTCGACCTTGTACGGATCCACGACGCGGCAAAATGTGACGCCACACCCCCGAACCAGGCTTTCGATTCTCACCACCTGCAGAGGCTCGCCTCCCGCCCCCTTGCCGGTGGCAGGGGTAGGCTGATTTCCGGTCATCGCGGTCGTGCCGTTGTCCAGGATGACCAGCACAAAGGCCGCCTTCTGGACGACCCCGTCAATCAGGGCGGGGACGCCCGCGTGAAAGAAGGTGGAGTCTCCGATCGTTGCCACGATGTCCCGAGGCCTTTCCTCTCCCTTGAATGCCTGATAGAACCCTGCTGCCTGCCCGACCGCCGCGCCCATACAGAGCACCGTATCTACAGCTCCCAGGTTCAACCCGAGGGTGTAGCATCCGATGTCGCTCGTGTAGATCCCTCGCGGGGCGGCCTTCTTTATGGCGAAGAAGGCCGCCCGGTGGGGACATCCGGCGCAGAGGGTAGGGCGTCTCCCCGGGGGGGCGCTTGCGGAGGTGCCGGCGGTCGGTACGTCCCCGAACTGCCCTACGATTCGCTGGATCGTCTCGGGAAGCAGTTCGCCAACCCGCGGGACCGCATCCGTCAGCTTTCCGCGTACCCGTTCCCGATGTGCGAGCTGCATCTCGATGACGGGCATCGTTTCCTCCAGGACGAGGATCTCCTCGTACGTGCGTAGCAGGTGCGATCGAAACCGTTTGTGAAGGGGATAGGGCTGGAGAACCTGATAGAAGGGGAGTCGATTCCAGAGCCCCAGATCCTTGAGGATTTCGGTCGCATGTGCGGCGGCGACGCCCGATGCAATGACCGCCTTCTTCGCCCGCGTACCCGGGTTCAGCCGGACCGGCTTGGTCTTAGGGTACGAAGCGAGCTTCGCGAGCTTCAGCTCCAGTTCCTTGTGCAGGACGAAGCGATACTTCGGCGTGGCGGCCCAGCGCTGCGGGTTCCTTTCGAACGCGACCTCCCGGTCCGGGACCCGGATGTTCTCCAACTGCACGTCCTGCCTCGCGTGGCAGACCCGCGTCGTGGGACGGAGCATGACCGGAATCTGAAACGTTTCGGAAAGCTCGAAGGCCAGGGCCACCATGTCTCTTGCCTGTCTCGGCGAATGCGGATCGAGAACCGGCATCTTGGCCATCATGGCCATCATGCGGCTGTCCTGTTCGGTCTGGGAAGAGTGCGGGCCCGGATCGTCAGCGCTGATCACGACGAACCCACCGCGCGTGCCCATGTAGGCGGCACTCATGAGCGGATCCGAAGCTACGTTCAGGCCGACTTGTTTCATGCTCACCGAGGTTCGTCGCCCCGCCATGCTGCCCGCGTAAGCGATCTCAAAGGCGACCTTCTCGTTGATCGCCCATTGTGCGTGGAGGGAGAGGTTGCCCTCCTTTTGCCAGGAGACGAGAGAAGAGAGGATTTCCGAGGCTGGGGTGCCGGGATAGGAGGTCGCCATGGTGCAGCCGTTTTCCACCAGGCCCCGTGCGATGGCCTCATTGCCAAGCATCAGTCTTCGCTCGTTCAACGCAGAGTCTCCTCGTGTCGCTGGGTCCAGTGTCCTGCTGGGGAGCTTTGGGGTCAGGTCGTTCGGGTGCGGGCGCGGGCGCGTGAGCGGGCGCGGGGCCTGATCCCATGTGGGGGGAAGTATAGGGAAGGATCGGACGGACGGTCAAGTCGGGCCGTCGTAATGGGCCCCCAGAAACCAGCGACGGGAGGCGGGGAGAAGCAGGCGTTGCTCTCACCCAAGGGGTCTGAAGTATTGAATATCCAGAATGCTGCCTGTTCGTTCCTTCCGGAACACGGCTTGAACCCTCATTCCGATATACAAGTTCTCTATGTCAACGCCTCCGAGCATGTGAACGAACCCGTTGTCTGCGCCGTCGAGTTGGACAATCCCGTACACAAGGGGTGGCTCAACGGGTTGACAAGGGTTCGGTTCGTGGACCACGGTGTAGGTCTGGACGGTTCCCCTGTCGCTCACTTCCACCCATTCGTCGATCTGCTCGAAACACTCCTGACAGGTCGACCGGGCCGGAACGTATACGCGGTTACAGGTCGGGCATCGCATGCCCAGGATCTTCTTCTTGTCCCTCAGGTTTGTGAGCACCTTGGTGCCCACTGCACCCGCTGTGTAGGAATTCGGGATGTAGATCTGTCCCTCATAGACATAGACATCTTTGTCTTCCAGTTTTCGGGTCGCTACCATCTTGCTTTCTCCTAAGCGTCGATCGTCCTGAAGTACTTGACGTCCGCCGTTCCCTCGCCGCGCTCCTGATCCTCTCTCCAGACTGCCTGCACCCGCATCCCTACTTTTAGTTTCTTCTGATCCGTTTCTTCGAGGAAATGCCGGATGTAGACCCCGTCATCGAGAAGGATCATGGCGTTCGGGTAGGGGTTGGCGAATTTCTCGCCATAGTGTGGATCCCAGAGGGGGTACACGAGATAGGTATACTGCATGACCGTGCCCGTCTGGGGAAGCTCCACCCAGTCCTCCCCTGCTTCCACCTTGCACCTTCCGCACACCTCCAGGGGAGGCCACAGCACCTCCTTGCACTTGACGCAGCGGTTGGCCACGAGCTTCTTGTTCTCCTTCGCCTCCTGGTAGGTTCTGCCCATGTACTTGCCGGTCGACCACCGATACTTGCGGGGCGCGTCGAACTGGATGCTGATGTATTGCGGTTTCTTTTCTTTGGGACTCTTCTCTTCCGGGTTTTTCTTGGCCATTTTTCCCTCCTACAGAGATCGCTTCAGCAGGGTAAGCACCGTCCAGTTCGGTCCCCCCAGGGCCGAGGCAAGGGCCGTCTTGACATCCTTGGGCACCTGGTGTCCACCCGCATCTCCGCGTATCTGAAGCGCTGCCTCGGCCACACGGATGGTGGGGGTCGCACCGATCGGGTTGGTGGCGATCACGCCGCCCGAGGGATTCACGGGGAAGTCCCCTTCGATCTCGGTCACTCCCTGTTCAACCAGCTTCCATCCCTCGTTCTTCTCACAGAAGTGGAAGTGCTCGTACAGGCTCATCTCTTCCCAGTTCGAGGGCTCATAGATCTCGGCCATGTCGATATCCTTCCGGGGGTTCGTGATGCCGTTTCTCTTGTAGATCCTCTCGCAGGCCACGTGCTGGGTGTACGTTTCCTTGCCTGTTGGATCCCCAAAGGTCCCGGCGCGGAACGGCTCCTGATGCACCACCTCCACATCGGCGATCCAGACCGGCTTCTTCGAGATCTTCTTGGCGGTTTTCTCTTCCGCGAATATGAGCGCACAGGCTCCGCTCGATTGAGGGCAGAAGTCGAGCATCCTGAGGGGCCAGACGAGGTAACCGGACTGGAGGACTTCGTCTATGCTCTTGAGTCCGAGCTTCAGGTGAGCGTATTCGTTCAGGCATGCACCCCGGTCTGCCTTGAGCCTCACCATGGCCGCATGCTCCTCTTTGGCCCCGGAAGTCTCCAGGTAGGAGAGCGCTTGCTTGGCAAATTCCCCGATGGCGCCCGTGACGGCTCCCTTGCCCCATATGGGGGTGGCCGCCGCTGTGATGGCCGCCGTTGTTTCCCCGCAATCCTGTTTTTCGAAGCCGATGACCAGGGCCAGGTCGTACAGGCCGGCCGATACCATGAAAAACCCTTCCACCACCACCGATGCTCCGCTCGTGCCTCCTGTGCATACCTTGAAGCCCGGCTTCATGTAGGCCCCGATTTCTGTGGCCGCACCGTGGTCGGGCAGATAGATGCCTTCGAACGTTTCCATGTTGCTCGTGAACACGGCCTCGATGTCCTTCATCGACAGTTCGGCGTCGGCCAGGGCCGCCCGGACCGCTTCGTTGATCATCTCGGGCAGGGTGACGTCCAGGCGGGTGCTCTTGTGCCGGGTCTGTCCGATCCCCACGATGGCTACACGATTCGGCATCTCTCGCCTCCCTTCATTTCTTCCCGAGGATCATCACGGCCTGGTGCTGTCCGCAGATTCCTGTTACCCCGTGGGCGAGGGCTGTCTTGGCCCCCGGCACCTGACGCTTGCCTGCCTGGCCGCGGAGCTGCAACACGGCTTCGGCTACGCGTGCCATGCCGGCCACGCCGTTCGGGTTGCCGGAGAGCAGGCCGCCCGAGGGGTTGACCGGCAGCTTGCCGCCCATCCTGGTCTTGCCGGAATCAATCAGCTTTCCTCCCTCCCCACGGTCGCAGAAGCCAAGCCCCTCAGTCCAGAGGAGTTCCTGGTACGTGAACTCCTCGGATATCTCGGCCACGTCGATTTCTCGAAGCGGGTTCCGGATGCCGGCCATCCTGTAAGCCTTCCGGGCGGCCTGGGTCAGGGCTGCGCAATCCGCCAGATCCCGATCTCCGAGGTAGTGGGCCTCGTAGCAGTTCGAGGCGCCCAGGATCCAGACCGGTTTCTTCGTTATCTTCCTGGCCCTCTTTGCCGGTGCCAGGATCATGGCGCAGGCACCGTCCGAGATCGGCTTGGCATCGAGCTTCCGGATGGGGGAGGCGAGGAGTTTTGAGTTGAGCACGTCCTCCACCTGGATTTCCATCGGCTCCTGGGCAAACGGGTTGTTCATTCCATTGCCGCGATTCTTGACGGCCACCTTCGCGCACTGCTCTGCCGTGATGCCGTACTTGTACATGTATCGCTTGGCCTGCAATGCGGCAGCGGAGAGGAAGTCCATTCCGAGCTGGCGCATGGTGATCGGGTCAAAGGCAGCGTTTTCGATCAGGGACTTCTCGGCCTGGCTTTCCTTCATGTGGGCGACGACGAGGACGATCTCGTGATGGCCCGAAAGGACCTGTGCCATGCCGCAATAGACCGCGTTCAGGCCGTCTCCCGCCACCTTGTCTTCGTGCCCCAAGTGCGCGCCCACGAAGGGTTGAATGTTCATGTTCGAGATCGTTCTGCCGTCCCAGAAGTCCTGCGAGCAGGACACCGCGGAGTCCACATCGGACAGCGTCAGCCCCGTCTCCTCCAGAACCTGCTTGATCGCTTCGTAGGCCAGTTCCCCCTCGTACACATCCGCCCGTTCCGGACTGTACTTGGTCTGAGCCACGGCACAGATGCCTACCCGTTCCATCATAGAAGACCTCCTTGGAGGCTGTAGAGGATGTCGAGAAAGGGCCACCCGATCCGGTTCTGGTCTCCTGGGACCATTCGGGCCCACCCTAAACGACCCTTGGGACTAACGAGTCCTTGAATCCGGACTGAACGTTCCGAGTCATATCGAAGCCCCTTCGTTTTGTCAAGGGAAAAATGAAATATCCATAAAGAATGAACAATAATAAGCAAGTCCTTGACACCCGGATGGGCAGGAGGGTATATCTGGCGAGGCAAAACAGATACTTGTAATCAACCTTAATTGGATACCAGATAGCGGATCGCATGACGCGAGACCAGAAGAAGATGAAGATATCCGAGTTGTCTGCTCGTTCCGAGGTCCCTGTTTCGACGATCAAGTTCTACATCCGGAAGGAATTGCTTCCGAAGCCGACGAAGACGGCAGGAACCCAAGGGTTCTACACGGCGAAGCATCTCGACAGGCTCAAGTTGATTCAGAAGATCCAGAAAGAGGGGAACATGTCCCTCGAAAAAATCCGGGAAATCACGGGGATGATTGATGCTTCGGAAGAGAGGGAAAAGAGAGAAAACAAACAGGGGGCATCCAACCAGGGGGCCGAGATCGTCCAGGCGGCCACGGCTCTTTTTCGAGAAAAAGGATACGAGGCAGTAACGATCGCGGACATCGTCGATGCGGCCCGGATCGGGCGGAGTACGTTCTACAAGAATTTCGGGAACAAGAAGGATCTGTTCATCGAGTGCATTCGAGAGATCATACACGGAGAGGGGATACCGGAAGTCGTGCCGGACATTCCAGAGACGGACGGGTTCAGGTTTTTCGACAGGAGCGCTGAAGCCTACTTCAGGGAAAGCCCCGTTTGGCGCGATATGATAAAGATGCTTCGGGCGGCCGCAATCAATGACCCGGCCGAGTTCGAGAAAACCCTCGAAGAGGCGCTGCAATTGAAGGTCGAGGTGTTCCAAAAGCGGATCCAGACGAGCGTGGAACAGGGGTTCATGCGTGAGGTGAACCGTGAGCTTCTGGCGGTCATGCTCCTGGGGATCCAAGATTACTGCTCGGAGTACCTCTCGAAAGGCCAATTCGATGAGCCTCCGGCGCGGATATTGGAAGGCGTCAAGGACATCCTCCTTTACGGCATACGCAAGAAGGGTCCTCGTTGATTCGGTCGGGTGTGAATTACGAAGCGCGAAATTCGAACCTGGAAGGGGAAAGGTGCGATGGCTCTAACCACGGTTATCACCGGCTCTGCATCCGGCATCGGGGCCGCTACCCGGAAGCGCCTCGAGGACGAAGGTCATGGTGTCATCGGCATAGACATCAGGAATGCGGAGGTGATAGCCGATCTTTCCACCCAAGAGGGGAGGCAAACAGCGGTCAGCGCGGTGCTCGAGAAGTGTGAAGGTCACCTTGATCGTCTGGTCGTGTCTGCAGGGCTCGGGGCACATACTCGGCCTCCTTCGTTGATCGCGTCCGTCAACTATTTCGGTGCCGTGGAGGTGGTGGACGGCCTTTTTTCTGCGCTGAAAAAAGGCACCGCCCCTGCCGCTGTTGTCGTCTGTTCGAACTCCGGCCAAATGATGCCCATGGATGATCTGCCCTACGTCCTCGCGCTCCTGGAGCACAACGAGAAAAAGGCATGCCGGATCATCGATGAGGCGGACGACCCTCCCTTGGCATACCTGGGCTCGAAGAACGCCCTCGGCAAGGCAGTGCGCCGGAGGTCTGTCCCGTGGGCCGAGGCGGGCGTCCGCATCAACGCTGTAGCTCCCGGGCCCGTAATGACTCCCCTGCTACAAGGAGACATGGACGACCCTCTCACCGGGGAGGCGGTTCGCGAGCTAAGGGTTCCTCTCGGTCGCATGGGCGAACCTCACGAGATTGCGGAGTTGATCACATTTCTTCTGGGCCCCCTGGCGTCCTGGATCCACGGCAGCATCTACTATATCGATGGCGGAATCGATGCAGAAATACGGCCGGACCGGTATTGAGGGGCCAACCAATACCTTTTACAAACTATTTACAACCAATTTACAAATTTGTGCTTTTGGGAAGTGTTTTGGCGCTTCGGAAGGTCTTTTTTGTTGACACTGAACGAAGCGTTTTTCTATACTTGTTGACAGTAGTGGTGACAAACGAAAAAGTAACTTTCAGATGCACACGTAAACCCTTCTGACGAGGGAAGAGGGAGTCGTGGAGAGGATGCTCTTTCGATCGACAGGGCTGGGAAAAACGGAGTTGGTCGGCGAAATCACGGACTGTAAGGCGCAGGGAGATCATTTGATCTTGTTCGTGAACACGATCGATCCTGTGCGCTGGAAGGTACGAGCCACCATCACGCTGAAAGACATGAGAAGACTTGTAGTGGTCTGTTTCAAGTGGTCGATCGTAGCCTTCTTTCTGAACATAAAACGGTGGATCAGAGAGCCTGAACACCCAGGAGACTATTGAGTCCGGAGGAATCATGGCTGACAAGACCTTTGATGCGGTCATCATCGGGGGGGGCAACAAAGGGCTGTTACTCGCCCTGTACTTGATCAAGTACGGTGGCATGAGCGTAGGGATCTTCGAGAGAAGACACGAGATCGGCGGTTGCCTGGCCACGGAGGAACTCTCGGCCCCGGGCTTTCGGGGCAACACCCACGCGAACATCATTTTGCCGTGGTACTACGTACCCGTTCTCCGCGACTTTCCTGCCTTCTGGGAATACGGTGCGCAATGGGATCAGCATCTCTGCAGCGACGGTTTCGTGTTCAAGGACAAGGAGAACTGCCTGGCCATCTACAGTGACAAGCATGATCCGACGCAGGAACGGACGTGCAAGGAGATTGCCCGGTTTTCCGAGAAAGATGCGGAAACCTGGCGGAGGATATGCGACCTCGAGCAAAGCGATGAGTATCAGAGAGTCCAGATGGATATGGTCTTCAACCCGGCAGAGCTCAGGATGACGCCGGAGATCATGACGCGACAGGCGGAGGTGTATCCGAAGCTCGTGGAATCAGGGATGGAGCCGGATGGAATGATCCTGGCGGCGAGTGCCATACGGGTGGCCCGTGAGTGGTTCGAGAGCCCTGAACTCCAGTCCTGTATTCTACGGTTTGCTGTTTCATCCGTCGTCGATATTACGGAGCCGAGCCAGGGTGGGATGATCGTGGGGATGGCCACTACGCTGTCGACCATAGGGTTCAACCGTGGCGGTACCCACCATGTGGCCCACGCGGCCCACCAACTCCTGACGCAGATGGGCTGCGAGTTCTTCGTCAACCAGGAAGTCGAGAAGGTGATCATAGAAAACGGCTCCGCCACAGGGATTCGACTCAAAGACGGCAGCGAAATCGCCGCGAGGAAGCTCGTGGTGAGTGCCGGACTCAGTCCTGAACAGCTTGTCTTCGATATGATCGGCAGGGAGAATGTGGATGAGAAGACGGCAAAACGCGTAGAGCTCCTGGAGAGGACCTTCGGTTGCCTGATGTGGTACAGCTTCGCCGTGCATGATGCGCCCAAGTACAAGGCGGAGGCCTTCAACCCGGACATCCATGAGTGTCAGTGGCTCGGTTTGCAGCCTGACCCGGATCCGGTTCACATCGCCAGGGAGTGCCAGTATGCGAAGTTGCTGAAGTGGCCCCCCTTGGAGGACTATGCCCCCACCGTCGGTTGCCACAGCCTGGTAGACCCGAGCTTTGCTCCGCCGGGAAAGCATGTGGTCCAGAATGAACAGCTTGGCCCGCCTGCGGCCGTCCATACCGAGAAGGAGTGGCTGGAGATAAAGAAACGGTATGCGGATGAGTTGATGACCCTCTGGAAGGATTATGCCCCAAACATGACGTGGGACAACGTCATCGGTGTGGATACGAACAGCCCCTACGATCACGTCCGTATGCGTAACCTGGCGCCGAACGGGACCATGGCAGGGATCGATCGTTCCGCGTTCCAGACGTTTGACAACAGGCCGACGCCTGAACTCGTGAACCACAGGACGCCGATCAAGAACCTATACGCTACGGGCGGGTGCTGGCACGTCGGGTCGAACGCCGGGTCGAGCGAGGCGTACAACTGCTACAAGATTATCGCTTCAGACATGGGGCTCGAGAAGCCGTGGGAGGAGGCGGGGAAGGAAGAGCCGGATTCCCTGATCGAACAGTTGTGGGCGGTAAGGAATCGCGTTCGGGAATCGGCCAAATCGTAGGTCTTCCAGGGAGGAGGGTCCATGAGCAGGAAGGAAGGAAGATCGGCCGAGTCGTAGATCTTCCAAGGAGGTGGGTCAATGAGCAGGGATGAACGATACGATGTCGTCATCATCGGAGGGGGCCCCAACGGGATGACGACCGCAGCCTACCTGGCGAAGTCCGGTCTGAGCGTATGCGTTCTGGAAGAGCGAACCGAGTGTGGGGGAGCGTGCGAGACCCAGGAGCCTATTCCCGGGGTGAGGATGTTTCCGCATGCGATGCTGATGTATGCCTCGCCCGCGCCCGGGTTCGAACAACTGGAACTGCACAAGTATGGCTTTCGAATGTCCTGGGACCCTATCGATATGGCCAGCAAGGCCAACACCGCCCTGACATGCACGGACGGGTGGCGGCAACCGACCGACAAGGACTATGAGGGGTGGGGCAAGCTGGGCGGATTGTTCGGCGCACCCCCCTTCACCAGGGAACTGATGCGTGCCGCGTTTTGGTGCCCACCGCACCCCCCTGAGGTGGAAGTGACGGACGACAATGTTCCGTACATGCAGGTGTACAAGAAATACCAGCCGGACGTCTGGACCCCTGAGCTGCGCCAGATGACCATGTTCGACCTGATGGATGAGCACTGCGAGACAGAGTGGTTCAAGACATGCATGGCGTTCGCGGCGTGGGCTTCAGGGGCAGCAGGCCATTGGGAAGGGGTGGCCGTCCCCGCAGTCCTTTGTGTCCAACTCCTCACGCTTCCCGGGACGGGCAGAATCAGCCTTCCTCGCGGCGGTCTGCACGGGTATTTCCACGCCATCCACCGGTGCGCGGTGGACCACGGGACAGTGGTCCGCACCTGCTGCCCTGTCGATGAGATTCTCGTCGATGACGGGCGAGCCGTGGGCGTACGGCTGCGGGAGAACGCTGCCATCGGAGGAAGGAAGGTATGGGCGAACAAGGCGGTGATCTCGGGCTGTGACGTCCATCAGACCTTTCTCGATCTGGTGGGATCGAAGCATCTGGATCCCGGTGTCATCCGGAAGATCAAAGACATCAGCCTGAAGAATGGGACGCTTTATGTTTCCACTTTCTTCCTGAAGAAGCCTTATCGCTACAAGCCGAAGTTTGCAGAGTGGGGAGCCGCAACTCCGGACGGGCGCGGTGTGGGCCCCAACCGGTATCCGACGGCGGGTGTGTACCCGTGTGACCACCGGGATATCTACTATGAGAATGTGGCGGACGTGGATGGTCGCAAGGCGCAGCCCACGGTGCCTGCGGAACGGGCCATGTGGTTTCAAACGCCGTCACAAGGGTGGGACCCGACCGACTGCCAAGGCCATCATCCCAAAGGGCATGTGACTTCCGCTTTCGAGATGAACGTCACACCACCGGACTACCATCTGGAAGGAGAAGATGCGCCCGACAAGTACAAGAAGGAAATGGACGCATACATGGTTGAGGCCTTCAGTCAAGTGTTCGATGGTCTGGACGAGGACAACATCATCCACCACTGGAGCGCGACGGGCCGCGAAATCGAAATGCGGAATACGGGCTTGATCGGCGGCACTTGGTGCGGGAGTCGCCACGACGAAGATCAGGGTTGGACGAGCAGGCCCATACCCGAGCTGGCCCGCTACCGGAGCCCTATCGAGGGACTCTATCATGCTCACCAGACTTCGGGGCATCCCGGCGGACTGTGCCTGATGGCGATCCCGTACAACCTGATGCACATCCTGATCGAGGATGGAGTTGCGGAGCCCGGTGACTGGTGGTACGCATCTCCCTACTACATCCCCCAGGAAGGGAAGATTTCCGCCAACCGGAAATAGGGAACTCGCGATACCCAGTCATCTGCCGCGTCTCGCGGCGGAGGTGAAAGGCAAAAGGGCAAAGGGTCAAGGGGTGGTTTTCGTTCTGAAGAAGGCATCATACAAATACAAGCGAACGATCGAAGGACGGAGTTTTCCAGATCATCCCTTCAATACTTGATCGATCCCTTTCACCTTTTACCTTTCACCTTTGCCCTCATCACCCCATAAACGCCTTGGCAACCTTCTCTCTGTGTTCCTCCGTGGTTCCCATGTTCAGGGCGAGAGAGATGGCACGGCGGTTGTACAGGTGCAGGTCGTGCTCCCAGGTGAACCCGATCCCGCCAAAGAGCTGAACGCTGTCGCTCATCGTGTGCTGGGCCATCTCGGAGCAGTAGGCCTGGGCCATGGCAAGGGCCACAGGTGCATCGGGCAGGTTCTTCTCTATGGCGTAACAGGCATAGTAAGCCAGGGACTTGCCCAGTTCGACACCTACCATGAGATCTGCGCAGCGGTGTTGGAGGGCCTGAAAGACGCCGATGGGGCGGTCGAACTGAACCCGAACCTTCAGGTATTCAACCACCATTTCCAGGGCCTTTTCTGCGAGCCCGACCAACTCGCAGCAGACGGGCACGTGGGAGAGTTCCGCAGCCCTCTCGATGTGAGGCCAAGCCTCATCGATTTCACCCAGAAGCCTATCCTCTTCCACGACCACATTGTCCATGATGACCCTGCAGATCCGACGGCTCGTATCCACCGACGGCATCTGTTCTATGTGCAGGCCCTCGGAATGCGCATCTACGAGAAACAGGGAAACCCCACGGTCCGGGGCCGAGCGCCGGGATGTTCGTGCCGCCACGATGATCGTATCGGCCACGTGGGCATCCGGCACGAACCGTTTTTCACCGTTCACCGTGAATTTCCCCTGGCCCGATTCTGCAAAGGTGGAGACCAATCCGCTCTGCAGGGCTGCCTCCTTTTCCAGAACACCCAGTGTCAGCAGATGGCCCCCCTCGGCCACCTTGGGTAGGTAGTGGTTCTTCTGATCTTCATTCCCGGCCAGCACAAGGAGCGTGGTTCCGGTGACGGCAGTCGCATAGAGAGGACCCGGCATCACGGAACGGCCCACTTCCTCGGCCACCACGATCATGTCGGTGAGCGTGCCCTCCACCCCGCCGTAGGCTTCCGGGACGAGCATCCCGGTCCAGCCGAGCTCTGCCAGCTTCTTCCAGAAGGCCGGATCGAAGGCCTTCTCGTCGTCCATCATCTTTCGCACGAATGTGGGCGGACACTCGGCCTCAAGGAATTTGCGCGAGGCGTCACGAAACAGCTTCTGTTCTTCCGTGAAATCGAAGTGCATGGTTCCCTCTCGTAGACACTATTTTCGCGGTAAGCCAAGTGCACGGGTGGCCAGGATACTGCGCTGGATCTCGGAGGTGCCGCCTCCGATCGTGAAGGCCCGTGCCATCAGGGCCTGCTTGAGCCACGCTCCTTGATCGATGGACAGAGGACAGTCGCGGGTCAGCTGGCCATATGGCCCGAGCAGCTCCGCTGCAAAAGCCGTCATGCGCAGGTTCATGTAACTGCTGCCGAGCTTGCAGATCGATCCCTCCCAACCCGGCGGTTCCCCACTGATCTGTTTGCTGAGGGCGCGAAGATCGGTGTATTTCACCGCGTTCCACTCGATAATGAACTGTGCAATCTGCTGCCGAACCCAGGGGTCCCGGGATGCGCTCACCCCGCCGCGTTTCGTCTTCTCGGCAAGGCCCACCAGCTGGTTCAGTGCGTGCTCGTACTCCATTCCGGCCCCCATGCCCGCCCGTTCGAACATCAAGGTGGTGATCGCCACATCCCACCCCTGGTCCTTGGGCCCGAGCATGTTCTCCTTGGGAACCTTCACATCCTCTAAGAAGACCTCATTGAAATCCGAATCCCCGGTGAGTTGCACCAGGGGTCGAACCGTGATGCCGGGCGATTTCATGTCCACGGCAAAGGCCGACAGGCCCTTGTGCTTCTTCACGTCCTTGTTGGTCCGTGCGAGCAAGTACATAAGGTCGGAGTATTGAGCCAGACTCGTCCATGTCTTTTGTCCGTTGATGATAAAGTGGTCTCCTTCCTCAGCGGCTTGGGTGGAGAGGGCCGCGAGATCGGAGCCTGCACCAGGCTCAGAGAATCCTTGACACCATATCTCCTCTGAACTGAGTATCTTCGGGAGGTAACGTTTCTTCTGTTCGTCCGTCCCCCAATGAATGATGGTAGGTGCTACCATGGCCACACCGATGAAATTGATTGCCGCCATGGGGGCCCTCGCGCGCCCCAGTTCCTCGTTGAAAATGTGCTGTTCGATCACGGTCGCGCCACGGCCGCCATACTCCTTGGGCCAGTTCAGTCCTGTCCATCCCCCTTCATAGAGGGTCTTCTGCCAGGCAAGGGCGATTTCGACCTTCTTGTCCACGTCGGGGGTGCTGAAGTACTCGTCCGGATCGTAATCCTTCGGGAGATTCTCCTCCAGCCAGGCCCTGACTTGTTGACGAAAGGCTTCCTCTTCGGGCGTGAATTCTAGGTCCATGGATCGTTACTCCCTTTTCGTGTAGCAGTACTTATAAAGACGAGAGATGGTTTCAGCTGTTGAGGGTTTTCTAACGCCAACGGTTGGTGTTTGTCAAGTAATGTTCAATCACACCATCAGCATGATGGAGATTCGTCTTTACATCTTTTTTACACTCCTTTGGCATTTCGCCGGATCACTCAAACAAGAGAAGTTTTTTGTTGACAAACAAACGGGAAGGGTGTTATCGACTGGGTGAGCGAGGGATCTCGTCTTGACAGGAAGCTGCGTTCGCGCTTGGTACTCTCTGCTCACGTTGCCGCTCTCGTTTTCTTTGACCTGCCGTCTAGGGGGGAGTGTCGGTCGGAGGGCATCCGACAGGCGCCAGGGACGTAAACCTTTCCAGTACGTTTTTTTCTCCAAAACATTCTCAGACAGGACCGAACAGTCTTCCGATAGGTCGCCACATCTGAGAGATAGCACCGGAACGAAGATATTCCTTATGTTGAATACAACGGATGATTACGGGGTCCCATCGTGCTCCTCGGCGTAGGGGAGGGGGTCGAAGCTGAACAGGATTGTTTGAAATCGTGAACCATATTTTGCGGGGGATGTCTAATCAATTTCGAACGCGTTCTTCGATTTTTTCATTCACCCGGACCAGTAAAGAGACACCTCTTGAGAAGATGTCTTGCGGCGATCGTATGCCTCTGGATAGGAGCACTCGGCCCCTGGGAGGAAGTGCGGGCCCAGACCCCTCTCTTCTTCGACGATATCGGTTGCGGCCCTCGGGCAATCGCCATGGGCCAGGCCTTCACAGCCGTGGCCGACGATGCGTCGGCTGCCTATTACAACCCTGCGGGTCTCGTCCAGACGAAATCGCCTTTCGTGTTGGATATCGGATACCAGTACATCGATCCCAAGGCCTACATCAAGGTTCTGGACAAGGATGGGAACCCGTACGAGCCCCACTGGATGCTCGAACAACGGAGTCCGGACCGGGATGGGGACGTGACCACGGGTGGAATCTGGTTGGGCATTACGTCCAATTTTGCCCATGTCGGGGTTTTCAACGATCCACCGAGCTTCCTGCGAAACCTGGCTATGGGGGCCACGATCTTCTACTCCGTTCCAGAGGTCAATCGATTCTGGAACCCGCAGAGGAAGCAAGACCCCTATCATATGCGTTACAACAACAGCTTCTGCCTGCTCAGCACGGCCACCTCCCTCGCCTATCGGATCACGGACTGGCTCTCCCTGGGGGGAGGTATCCTCGCGCGCATGGACACCTTCCAGAATACCGAGCAGAACTACATCGACCTGTACACCTGGCTCACCGACCCGGAAGACTCTCCGTTTCGGCTGAGGTTGAAGACAGAAGTGAAGATACGCACTGAGTATGTACTCGGAATTCTGGTTCGCCCTCCGGTCAGGGGTTGGCAGGAGAAGTTGTCGCTGGGCGTTGTCTTTCGAAGGGAACTGTCCGGTTACTATGGTACGGGAGCGTCGAGCAACGACGTTGTGTACGTATGTCCCGAGGATGGCCCTTGTCCGTTCACGCGCCCTGACGGAGAGCCTGGGCAGCCGGGCGATAAATATTTGATCTATCCGTTAAAGGCCTTTTCCGTCGACTACATAGGCTACAACCCGGCGCAGCTCGCGATCGGATTGGCCGTGAGGCCTGTCAAGAGAATGCTGATCTCCGTGGACGTGACCTGGAAGGACTATTCCGAGTTCCAGTTCTTCTGGGCCCTTCCTCCGGAACCTCGTTTCAACGATACGTGGACTCCCCGGGTCGGCCTGGAATACTACTTCGAACCTCGATCCGAGAAAGCATTCTTCAAAAAAATCCGGAAGATCAGCCTCATGTCCGGCTACTATTATGAGCCTACCCCTGTACCGGACATGAACGGGGAGATGAATATCCTGGATTCGGACAAGAACGTGGTCTCCTTCGGGTTCAGCCTGGACTATTTGATGAAGAGCCTGGACATCTTCAGACTCCAAGCCTACTTTCAGATGCACCTTCTCAACGAGACGCATCTGCACAACAGGAATGACCCCCTGTTTGGTGAGATATGGACAGGGGGCGAGGTCTACAGCACGGGAATCACCATAGGGATCGAGTTGTAGGCTGTTCGAGGGAACGAATGCGCAAAAAGGCGGCTGTAAGGTTACTCCTCGTGAGCGTAGGTCTCCTGGTTGCAGCCAGGGCCTACGGCCAGACAGGGCAGATGCTGGACGAGTACGGGGGGAGCCCCAAGTCGATTGCCATGGGACAGGCCTTTACGGGAATTGCCGACGACTTCTCTGCTGCCTATTACAACCCGGCCGGACTCACCCAGACAAAGGGTGTCGTGGAGATGTCGCTGGGTATCTTTTACGCGAAGCAAAATGCCACGGCCGTCATCGAAGACGTCCCCTTCCGGGTCGACAATGACATGCCCAGCGAGATTACCGGCCAGCGGACGACCAAAGGGTTTATCATCGGAATTGCGAGCAGCCTGGATGTCCCCAGCCTGGTTAAGGCCTACCCCTGGTTCAGGCGCCTTGCCTTTGGGATGGTCTTCTGGCTGAACTACCCGGAGTTGCTGAGCTATGATGTGGGCCCGGAGCCCTACCGTCCCCATTTCTTTCGGTACGACGAGGGGTTCGCCCTGATGGCCATGGTGGCGTCGGTTGCCGTTGAGGTCACCCCCTGGCTGTCACTGGGCGGGGGGGTCTTCATGAGTCAGAAGACCTACTCGCGACAGGAAGTCTACTCTGCCTTGAATCACGTGGGCACCATTCCGGGATGGCCGGCAGACGAGGTCTTCGGGTCCCGGCTGAGTATCTGGTCCAAGGCGGAGATCGTCATCATTCCCACCCTTGGATTGCTCTTCAAGCCGCCTGTGAAATCCCTTCAGGACAGGCTTTCCCTCGGTATATGCTGGCGGAAAGAAAGCAAGTCGCACCATGCCAGGGGCCCCCTGATTGCCAATCTCGGTATCGAGGGTCCGGACGGGGAGCCGACCGAAATCGGGTGGCGCGATTTCGTCAGTACGACGCTCTCCAGCACCGTGGGTTTTTCGCCACAACAACTGACGGTCGGACTGGCCGGCCAACCCATGAAAGGGCTTTCCCTGGCCGTGGACGTGACGTGGAAAGAGTATTCTGAATACGTGACCTACGGGGACGAGAAACCGGATCCTCCTTTTGAGGACACGATCGTTCCGAGGTTCGGCGCGGAGTATGCCTTTGACCCGGGTTTCTCGAGCCGATGGCTCCGATGGATGGCACTCATTGCCATCCGGGCGGGATACTACTTCGAGCCCACGCCCGTATCCTCCGCCGACAAATCCCACAATATATTCGACACGGACCAGGATGTGGTGTCCACAGGGTTTCAGATCGATTTCCCGATCATGCAGGGGAGAATCCTGAGCAGTCTCGAGGCCTATTTTCAGTACCACTTGCTTCGGGACAGGCACATCGAAAACGACGAGGATGCCTTTTTCGGGCCCGCTGACCTGGGGGGTCACGTAATCAACGT
>RCNC010000826.1_pt1 | contig 22505 bp, 13 predicted proteins | sample 2041301 | NCBI WGS metagenome assembly RCNC01 (sample SAMN09708231, study PRJNA481090) | Marine sediment metagenome, whole genome shotgun sequencing project. | biome: marine sediment; feature: ocean; material: sediment; isolation source: Sewage treatment plant 13A marine sediment (STP13A) ...
GGCTCATCCATATGGCTGGCCTATTTGCTGGCCTCTATTTGCATTTTACCTGCAGCCCTGTCACAGTCAGAACTGTCTACGGCTATGCCTTCAACAGGTGGAGCCTATTTGTATATTGAAAGGGCTTTCGGACCCATATTCGGAACCATTGCAGGATTAGGATTGTGGCTGTCATTATTGTTAAAAAGCTCTTTTGCCCTTGTTGGGTTTGGAGCCTATTTATCTGTATTAGGCAATGTGCCAAATGATTATACGAGATACATTTCAATTTTCTTCCTCCTGATTATTTTGCTTCTGAATGTCTACGGTGTCAAGAAGGTGGGGAAAGTACAAATAGTGGTTGTAAGTATCAGTTTGATTACCTTGATCGTATTATTTGTTTTAGGCTTGCCTAAAGTTGATCCGGTACTGCTGGATCCTTTTTTTAGTGAAGGAGGTATGGGCTTGATTTCAACCGTAGCCTTTGTGTATATTTCGTATGCCGGTGTTACTAAAGTAGCCGCCATTGCTGGTGAGATCAAGAACCCGAGTAAAAACTTACCGAGGGCCATTATTCTGTCTTTGTTTATCATGACCTTGGTTTATGTATTTATAGCTTTTACGCTGGTAGGAAATATCCCGATATCAGCCTTGGCCTCCGATATCAAACCCATTTACAGTCTGGCTGAAAGTATAGGGGGCTCTTATGTTGGTTATTTAGTGGCGGTTGTTGCGGTGATCACCCTTATTTCTATGGCCAATTCAGGCGTTTTGGCGGCATCAAGGTTCCCTTTTGCAATGGCAATTGATAAATTACTACCTCCATTTATGGGGAAGATCCATGTGAAATATTTAACTCCGGTACCATCAATTATGCTGACCGGCATAGCGATGACCCTTGTCATTTTGTTTTTGGATGTGGAAAAAATAGCCAAACTTGCCTCGGCTTTTATGGTCATGATGTTTATATCGGTAAACCTTTGTGTGGTCATCCTTAGAGAGACTTCGGCCCAGTGGTATAATCCAACCTATAAGTCTCCTTTATACCCCTATGTCCAAATATTTGGTATTATTTCGGGCATTATTCTCCTGATCTTATTAGGCTTTATACCTATGTTAGCCATATTGACAATTGTTCTTATTGGTTTTGTGATCTACTTTTATGTAGGAAAGAAAACAGCCAGAACAGGGATTCTTAGAAAATACGGGCATCGGCCGGCCTTATTCCTTCTATACAAAAAGTATAGGAAGGAAATCACCGAATCAATTGAGCCTGTTAATATCCAGGATACCTCACTTGACGGTAAGATTGCTTCGGATGCAGGGGTTGTAATTCCGCTTCTTGGAAATGAAAAGTCACCTGAAATGCTGGTGGAAATTGGAGCTGCGCTCAATAGAAAAGAAATAACTCAAGCGGTGCATATTACTGAAGTGCCAAACCAAACTTTTTTGGATGCTGTTATGGAGGAGAATCCTACCATCCATTCTCTCGCCCGACGTTTTGGAGGTCTGGCCAAAGCAAGAAAAGCAAAAATAGATTTTGAGTCCGTAGTTACCCATGATCTTCATGAAACTATTCGGGAATTAAGCGAACAAACCCACTGTGATTGGATGGTTATGGGCTGGAACGCAAGAGCCCATAAAGGAATTCTTGTACGTAACCCCATCGGGTGGTTTGTGACCCACGTGAATTCAGATTTTGCCTTGTTTAGGGATAATGGGGTACGCCATATTTCTAAAGTTGTGATGGCTTTAAGGCCGGGGAGGAGGGATAAGAATTTTGTGGCAATTGCCGATAGGATTTGCTCCTTTTACAAGGCTTCCTTAACGCTATTGCACATAGTACCAGAAGCTTCGAGCACTGATGACATTGAACAAATAACAAAAGCGTCAGAGAAGTTGCTCCTTAATACTAATTGCGAATCGTTCCTTGAAGTACGCCATTCGAATGATCCTATCGAAATGATTACCGAGATGTCTGCAGAATTTGACTTGTTGATTATTGGTACGCCTGAAAAAGGCAACTGGCAAAACGTGTTATTGGGTCAAAACAAAGATAAATTTGCTGATCACTCTGTTTGCTCTGTATTGCGACTTACGGTTAAGGGATAAATGATAATCAAAGTGCAGTTTTAAAAGCACGTTAAGAATTTTTGAAACCTTCTTGAAAGTCGAAAGTCGAAAGCCGAAAGTCGAAAGTCCAAGGTCTAATGTCGAAATGCTCTCGTAACTAAAATTATTGATTAAATAGGCCTTGATCTTTTCGTTCTTTTGCATCAAGGCAAAAGGACAAAGAACAATATTTTACGAGCCTTTCTTTCCAACTAAAAATATTTATTACGAATCCTTTACGCCAGTGTAGTTTTAAAGGCGGGTTAAGAATTTTTGAAACCTGCTTGAATACCTGCCTCGCCGGCATGGCGGGTCGAATATTGAACAGCGAAATTTAAAGTTCAAGATTGAACTTTTTTCTAAGCAAGGCTATAGCCTCATTCTTCTCTTTGAGTAATTCATATTTTTCCTGAGGCGTATAGGCAAAACGTTTTGTGTGGTCTTCGTTGACAGTAATTTTAAAATCGATGTCATAGTTATTTAATTTTTCCCGTAAAAAGCGCAGTACTCTTGGCCTAACCTTTAAAAGCTCGACCTTCATTAACTCATTTGGATAAGAGACATGGATCATTTGGCCCTTTAGTTTAGGCGTATCTGCATTTAGGATGGAGGCCAGTATCTTTTCTCCTTTTTTATGCAATTCTTCCACATAGGCATCCCAGACTTCGAAGAATCTGACTTGGGTAAACGGATCTTTAGGCAGGTCTATGATTTCTTCCCTTTGTTCCCTTTTCTTTTTTAGGATGGCTTCTTCCTCCTTGTTCCTTTTTAAACTAGACAAGGAAAGAGCAGAGTTTCGACGACCCGTTTGCTTGAACTCAAGCGGCTTTGGTTTTGCAAGTTTTTTTTCACTACTTTGTTTTGTTTGCAAAGGGGTATCTATCCTGCTAACAGGAGGTGCAGGAGGGAGCTTGACCGAGGTGTCTTTTTGAGCAAGCTGAACTTCTTTGGGCCGGGCTTCCGTTTTCGGAGGCGCAGCTGTGGTTAAGAAGTGAAATGAAGGAACTATAAAACGTTTAGATTTTTTTTTTGCCATCAAAAGTGATGGAGGCAATTTTCATTAAGGTGAGTTCAACAAGGAGTCGCTGGTTCTTGCTGTTCTTGAAGTTCAGGTCGCAGTCATTGGCCAGATCAATGGCCCTCATCAGGAACCGCAGATCGGATTTTTTAGATTGCTCCAAATATTGTTTTTTGGTCCTATCTCCAACTTCAAGTAATTCAATCGTGGCCGGATCTTTTGCCACCAGCAAATCTCTGAAATGGGAGGCCAGGCCAATGATAAAGTGATGGCCTTCAAATCCTTTGGCCATAATATTGTTCAAAGAGATCAATACCTGTGGAATATTGTTGTTTAATAAGAGATCCGTTACCTGAAAATAGACATCGTGATCGAGTACATTTAAATTTTCGGAAACGGCGTTTCGATCCAGGGTAGAACCTGAGAAGCTCACCACCCGGTCAAAAATTGACAAGGCATCTCTTAAGGCTCCATCGGCCTTTTGAGCTATGATATGTAAGGCATCATCTTCGGCCTCAACCTTTTCGCTTTTGGCGATTTTATGCAGGTATTCTTTAATGTTTAATACCCCAATACGCTTGAAATCGAAGATCTGACATCTCGATAAAATTGTGGGGATGATCTTGTGTTTTTCTGTAGTGGCCAGGATAAAGATGGCATGTGCAGGTGGTTCTTCCAGTGTTTTTAGAAAGGCATTAAAAGCCGATGGAGAAAGCATATGCACCTCATCTATAATATACACTTTAAACTTACCGGTTTGGGGTGGAATTCTCACCTGTTCGGTAAGCGTTCTGATGTCGTCTACCGAATTGTTGGAAGCGGCATCCAACTCAAAAATGTTGAAGGCAAAATCTTCATCCTCCATGTCTTGGTCCATACTATCCTGATTGATCCTTTTGGCAAGGATCCTGGCGCAGGTGGTTTTACCCACACCTCTCGGACCGGTAAATAATAAGGCTTGTGCCAAATGGTTATTCTTAATAGCGTTCTCCAGCGTGTTCGTAATGGCCTGCTGACCTACGACATCACTAAATACCTGTGGTCGGTATTTACGAGCTGATACTATAAAATGTTCCATTTGATTCTTTCTTGAAGGAAACAAATGTATGAATATCCAAATGTTTTTACAACTAAAATAAAAGGCCAGCGCCTTCAGTAAGGCATATCCTTTGACAGGATTTTCCTAAAGTCATGACTTTGAGGAAAGCAGATAAATTTCAGTTTGTATTTTATTTGCAAATTTCAATGATTCATATCTCAGCCTGAAGAATCTCTTGCCGGCTCAAGAAACAACTACCTGATCTTTTTTAGGAATAGATCTTGTCATACAAATGTTTGTATTTTTTTAGGATCACCACTCTCTTTGGTTTAAAGGTAGGGGTAAGGAGGTCATTATCCACAGACCAAACATCAGGAGTAATTTCAATGGTTTTAATGGTTTCCCATTTTCCAAAATGTTGATTGCCATGATCTATTTCTTCCATAATTCTTTCATGAACAGCTTTATTGACAGCCATTTCCTCAGGTGTATTACCGCAATCGACATTATGGCGCCTGGCCCATTCGCGAACAAAATCAAAATTCGGTTGCAAGATTGCAGCAGGCATTTTCTGACCTTCTCCAATAACCAGAATTTGTTCAATAAATCGGGATTGTTTCATTTCATTTTCAAGAAGCGTTGGTGAGATATACTTACCCCCAGAGGTCTTAAAAATTTCCTTTTTCCTTCCTGTTATTTTAAGGAATCCATCTTTGTCAATCTCTCCTTTGTCACCTGTATGAAAATAGTCGCCTGTCATTACTTGAGCTGTTTTTTCAGGATCCTTATAATAGCCCTGCATCACATTAGGGCCCTTGATAAGGATTTCTCCATCTTCAGCAATCTCAATGTCTACATTGTCAATGGCCTTTCCAACGGTTCCAATTTTAAAATTTTCATCCTTATACACATTAACCGAAACCACGGGTGAAGTTTCTGTGAGCCCATAACCTTCCATAACCTGCATTCCTGCGGCGGTAAAAATTCTGGTAAGTCTGGGTTGAAGAGCAGCAGAACCAGAAACCATGGTGCTTAATTTTCCACCAAGCGCTTCTCTCCATTTACTGAAGATCAATTTGTTGGCCAAAGCGAGTTTTTTTTCGTACCACCATCCATTTCTTCCATAGGGCTCGTATGCCATTCCAAGGTCCACGGCCCAGAAAAAAAGAATTTTCTTGATCCCTGTTAATGCCGATCCCTTGGCGATGATACTGTCATAGATCTTCTCCAATAATCTGGGAACCACGCTCATAAAATTGGGTTGTACCTCTTTTATATTGTCGGCAATTTTTTCGATAGACTCAGCAAAATGTATGGTTAGGCCCGAATAGATATATAAATAGTGGAGCATTCGCTCAAAAACATGGCATACCGGTAGAAAACTTAACACAGTACTTTCTCCGGAGACGATGGGTAATCTCGGTACACTGTCTAATACATTGCTTACGATATTGTGATGGGAGAGCATTACCCCTTTTGGAACTCCGGTGGTTCCCGAAGTATAGATAATGGTAGCCAGATCGCTGGGTTTTACCTTGTTTTTTAAGGTATCAACTTTTTCCTGTAAAGACAGATCCGATCCCAGCGTAAAAACTTCTTCCCAATGATCGCAGTCTTTTAATTCGTCAAAAGAGAAGATTTTTTTTAAAGTCTTGACTTCGTCGATCACCGCATTTGCTTTTTCAAAAAGTGTCTCATCCGAAAGAAAACAATAGGTTACTTCAGCATGATTAAAAATATATTTATAATCGGACTCGCTGATCGTTGGGTAAATAGGCACGTTGACGGCCCCAATCTGCAGCAACGCGATGTCTAAGATATTCCATTCGGTTCTGTTTGAAGAGGAAATCAGGGCGATTTTGTGGCCAGGCTTTACCCCAAGGGCAAGCAATCCTCGGCTCACAATATTCACTTTTAAAATAAATTCATTGGAAGAGGTGCTTACCCATTCACCACTTGCTTTTGATACAAAGGTCCTTGCAAGGTTATATTTATCAAGTTGATAATAAGCGAAATCAAAAATTCTGGTTATTTCCATAAATATGCCCTGTATTTATTAATAATGCAAAATAAGGAATTTAAATTAATATTTAAAATCATTCTGAAAAGCATAAAATTTCTTGAACTATTCATGTTCTAAACCTCATGCAATTGTATATCTTTGCTGCTGAAAAAAATAAGGAAGATCAAGGCCCTGGCCTTGTATAAAGGCGGGATGTTGCTTATTTTTGAAGACTTAAAATTATTGGGATGAAGATATCATATAATTGGTTAAAAGAATTTTTAAACATTGATCTTGAAGCTGAAAAAGTGAGTGAGATCTTAACTGATTTAGGATTGGAAGTGGAAGGTATTGAAACTTTCGAATCGATTAAAGGCAATCTTGAAGGTGTGGTTGTTGGTAAAGTGATGAGTTGTGAGCAACACCCTAATGCAGATCGATTGAAAATTACCCAGGTGGACCTCGGTGATGGGGTACCGGTTCAAATCGTATGTGGTGCGCCTAATGTGGCCAAAGGTCAGAAAGTTCCTGTGGCTACCATTGGAACGACACTTTACACTGAGAATGGGGAGGATTTTAAAATCAAAAAAGGAAAAATAAGAGGTGAATTCAGTCATGGAATGATCTGTGCTGAAGACGAACTGGGTCTTGGCTCGGGTCATGACGGCATTATGGTGTTAGCAGCCGACACGAAAATTGGTTCGGATGCTGCCGACATTTTTGACCTTTACAGTGATCAAGTATTTGAAATTGGTTTAACGCCTAACAGGGCCGACGCCATGAGTCATTTGGGTGTTGCAAGAGATTTGTACGCTGGTTTGTTGCAGATCGAAGAGATGCAAACGAAATTAAATACGCCGTCTGTAAGTGATTTTCATGTTGACGAACGCACCTTCAGTATAAAGGTCGAAGTAGCCGATCAAAAGCAGGTGCCGAGATATGCGGGTATCACTATTACCGACTTAAAAATTGAGCAATCTCCAGCCTGGCTGCAGAACAGATTAAAAGCGATTGGTTTAGGTGCGATCAACAATGTGGTGGATATCACAAATTATATCCTTCATGGACTTGGTCAGCCCCTGCATGCTTTTGATGCAGACAAGATCAAAGGAGATAAGATTGTTGTTAAGAACCTGCCTACAGGAACAAAATTTGTAGGACTTGATGGCGTTGAAAGAGAATTGCACAAAGATGATATTATGATCTGTGATGGGAAAAGCAACCCCATGTGCCTTGGAGGTGTTTTTGGCGGCTTGAAATCAGGTATCACTGAAAACACGACAAGCATCTTCCTGGAAGCTGCATATTTCAACCCGGTTTCAATACGGCAAACAGCCAAAAGACATGGGTTAAATACGGATGCTTCCTTTAGATTTGAGAGAGGGATCGATCCTAATACAGTTGTTTATGCACTCAAACGTGCAGCCATCTGGATCGCTGAACTTGCGAATGGAAAGATTGTATCTGATGTGATTGACTTGTATCCCAGTAAAATAGAAGATTTTCAAGTAAATTTCTCTTATGAAAAGGCTTTTAAACTCATCGGAGAGGAAATTCCAGCCGATACGATCAAAGATATTCTGGCCTCCCTCGATATTCGAATAAACCATCAAACTGAATCAGGCTTAGGACTTACGATTCCGGCCTATCGGGTTGACGTGACCCGGGAAGCCGATATTGTTGAAGAGATTTTAAGGGTATATGGCTATAACAATGTCGATATCCCCGAAAAGATCAAAATTTCAGTAGGCAGTTCCAACAAATGGAGCCCTGAAAAAATTGAGACGGTGGCTTCCGATTTTCTAATCTCAAACGGGATTTATGAATCTATGAGCAACTCTCTTACCAAACCTGAATATTCGGATGTTTCAGAAAGCGTTCACAAAGATAAAAATGTAGAAATTCTAAATCCTTTGAGCGGAGACCTTTCGGTGATGAGACAATCGATGTTGTTCGGTTTGCTCGAGGCAATTTCATACAATATCAACAGAAGGAACAGTAACCTGAAAATGTTTGAATTTGGCAAGACCTACCACAAATATGAGAAGGGGTATGCTGAAGAAAGACATTTGGCCCTGGCCTTTACAGGTAAAAGGTCAGATGAGCATTGGTCACAGGCCGATAAGGCTTCTGATATCTTCTATATAAAGGGGGTAGTAAAGACCTTGATGGAAAGACTTGGGATCACTGATATGAAATATACCAGAACCCAAAACGATATTTTTTCAGAAGGAATAAGCCTGCAATTGGGTAAGATAAAAATTGTAGAATTTGGAGTGGTGAGCCAAACAATTCTTGAAAAATTTGGAATCAAACAGGAAGTTTTATTTGCAGATTTCAACTGGAACAATGTGATCGCCAATGTTGGAAAGAAAAAGATAAAGATTTCCGGGGTGCCTAAGTATCCTGAGGTAAAAAGAGATCTGGCCTTGTTGCTGGATGACAAGGTGGATTTTATTGACCTGTATAATTATGCCTTCCAAAGTGAAAGAAAGTTTTTAAAAAATGTAGATCTTTTTGATGTTTATATGGGCGATAAATTGCCTGAAGGTAAAAAGTCATACGCCTTGAGTTTTATCTTGCAGGATGAAAATAAGACCTTGACCGATAAGCAAATCGACAAAATCATGACTAAATTACAAAAAGGTTTTAAAATGCAATTTGAAGCCGAATTAAGATAGCCTTAATACTATGCCTATGTATAAATTACTGGTTAGAAGCATACTTTTTCAATTTGACCCTGAAAAGGTTCATCACTTTACTTTTTCTGTGATCAAAGCAATCATGAAGTTGCCCTTAATTCCAAGGCTCATAAAGGGTATATTTAGTGTTGAAAGCCCCAAACTCAAAAGAGAGTTACTGGGCCTTACGTTTGATAATCCGGTAGGTTTGGCCGCAGGATTCGATAAGAACGCCCTATTATTTGACGAGTTTGCCAATTATGGTTTTGGTTTTATTGAAATCGGGACTGTTACTCCCAAACCACAACCCGGAAACCCTAAAAAGAGAATTTTTAGATTAAAGGCTGATGAAGCATTGATCAACAGGATGGGTTTCAACAATGACGGAGTGGATGTGGTGGTTGAAAGATTGCGCAATAGAAAAACCGATATCATTATTGGAGGTAATATTGGCAAAAACAAAGTGACACCCAATGAGCGTGCCATTGATGATTATATGATCTGTTTTGAAAAGCTCTTTGACGTGGTAGATTACTTTGTAGTCAATGTGAGTTCACCTAACACGCCCAACCTCCGTGCCCTTCAGGATAAAGAACCGCTCACCAATTTGTTGCAAACACTTCAGAATGAAAACAATAAAAAGAAGGCGCAAAAACCTATCCTTTTAAAAATAGCACCAGACCTTACTGACAGTCAGCTTTTAGATATTATAGCTATCGTTAATACGACTAAGATCGCTGGCGTTATTGCCACCAATACCACCTTATCCAGAGAAGGACTTAAGTCTGAACACAAGACAGAAACCGGAGGCTTGAGTGGCAAACCGATCAAAGACAGATCTACTGAAGTGATTCGATTTTTAGCTGAAAAGTCTGATAAATCCTTTGCTATCATTGGAGTGGGAGGGATACACTCAGCCGACGATGCAAAAGAAAAACTTGAGGCCGGGGCAGATCTGATTCAGTTGTATACGGGTTTTATTTATGAAGGTCCGGGACTTGTAAAAAGAATCAACAAGAGTTTGATATAAGCTGTCGCTATTGGCTTTCGACTAAATGTGTTTGAGTAGTTCGAGAGGCTAAACTATAATTCGCAAGCACAGAATTTTTCAAGTATTCAGCCTCGGGGTAATAAATGAAAAGCAGTGATCCATTCTTGATCTTATGCACGATTTGATCATAATCTTTTTGAGGTAAAGAAGGACAACCTAAACTCCGACCCAATCTCCCATTTTTTTGAATAAATACTGAGCTCACATAATCGGCTGCATGAATCACAATGGCCCTTTTTCGCGCATTGCTGTTGCTGTACTCAAGACCGTCTAATCTCAGTGATAAGCCGTGTTTACCTTGGTAGGTTTCACCTGTGCGGTAAAATCCAATACTGCTTTTAAAGGAGCCTATCTTGTTAGAAAAATATTTTGCGTACTCACCACCGGAGTTTTTTCCATGTGCCACTATGCTTTTGTGCAGGATCTTTTTCTTTTCAATGTCGATTAGGAAAAACCTGTTCTTGTTCGCTGAGACGCTCATATCGATTACGGTAAGAAAACTACCAGCTTCTATCTTGCCCTCCTTTTGTAATTTCAGATAGCCTTTAAGGGCGGTTTCAAAGGGCTTATAGTCAAGGTCTGCATCATCAAGTTCATGGTAGAGGTTTACAGAATAGGCTTTAAAATCGTCAACATCAACAGCGTTGTATCGTGTTTCAGGAGCCGCAGAAAATACGGGGCTAGTCATGGTAAAGATGACTAAACAAAGAAAGAGAAATTCTTTTCTGATCATATTCAAGTTACTAAAAAGGCGGCGGTTGATATTCTTGCAGAAAACAGTTTCAGCTGCTCCACAAGCAGTTGCAAATGTACTATATTTCTGAAAAACAACAATAGATTATAAATAATTTAACTGAATATCAGTGATCTATGTTACATATAAAAGCTCTTGTTACGAATAAAGACTCTTGAATTTTACCGGATCACTCTCCTGCATTACTCTGTAAACACCTTCGAAAATATCGTTGACGGAGGGCTTGGAAAAATAATCACCATCCGTGCCATAGGCAGGTCTGTGAGACTTGGCTGTTATGGTAGTTGGTTTGCTGTCAAGGAAATGATACGCCCCTTGTTTATTGATAATTTCATCCAGTAAATAGGCTGATGCCCCACCTGGAACATCTTCGTCAATAATCACCAGTCTATTCGTTTTTTGTACACTTAACAATACCTCTTGCTCAAGATCAAAAGGTAACAGTGATTGCACATCTATGATCTCTGCATCTATTCCGACCTGTGACAGGTCTTTTGAAGCCTCTTCAACAATTTTAAGTGTTGCACCATAGGATATCAAGGTGATATCACTTCCTTCTTTGACGGTTTCTACCACGCCAATTGGCGTCGTAAATTCACCTAAATTGGTTGGAATACTTTCTTTTAGTCTATAGCCGTTCAGGTTCTCTATGACAATAGCAGGTTCATCTGATTTCATTAATGTATTGTAGAAACCGGCAGCCTTGGTCATATTTCGCGGGACCAGAATATAAATTCCTCGAAACAGATTGATCAAACTTCCCATTTGCGAACCCGAATGCCAGATTCCTTCGAGGCGATGCCCTCTTGTTCTGATGATCAGTGGAGCAATTTGCTTCCCAAAGGTTCTGTATCGCAATGTGGCCAGATCATCTGTAAGTACCTGGGTTGCGTAAAAAATATAATCAAGGTATTGGATTTCTGCAATGGGTCTTAAGCCTCTCATTGCCATTCCAATGCCTTGGCCAATGATGGTGACTTCCCTAATTCCGGTATCGTATACCCTTTCTTCTCCATATTTTTCCTGAAGACCTTCAAGGCCCTGGTTCACATCGCCAATTTTTCCTGAATCTTCTCCGAAAATCAGTATTTTTTTATGTTTACTCAGCAAGGCATCGAAGTTGTTTCGGATGACTACTCTTGCGTCAACATCCTCTGCTTCCTCGTCGTATTCTGCTTCAATTTCCTCAATATTAGTTGCATTACCATCAAGTTCACTATGCAGATGAGCGCTGTATTTAGGTTGTTGAAGGGCATGATAGTCCATGAGCCATTTCTGAAGCTTTTCCTTTTCAAGGAAGTCTTCATCTCTTAGATAAATCAGGCTCTTCCTTCCAACACTGAGGATGTTTTTTCTAATAGGCTCCTCAATTGACGCCAATTCTCTTTTTAGTTTGTCAATAAAAATTTCATTTTCACTTTTTCTGGCAACTTTATCAAGAAGCGAAAGGAGTTCCTTTCTCTCCTGAAGCATGGGTTTTAGATAGTTGTTCCAAGATTCATTTTTGGCATTCCTCACTTCAACTTTTGCGGCTTTTTCTATGGCAACAAGTTCTTGCTCATTTTCAACGAACTTTAAGAATTGACCATCCTGATCTTCCAATTCAAAATGTAAGATCCATTCTCTCATTTTGGAGATACAATCATGCTCTTTTTCCCAGCGTAGTCTGTCCTGGTTTTTATATCGTTCATGAGACCCTGAGGTTGAATGTCCTTGGGGTTGGGTTAGTTCTTTAACATGTATGATTACCGGGACGTGTTCTTCCCGTGCAATAGCTGAAGCTTTGGTATAGACGTCGACAAGTTGGGTATAATTCCATCCATTGACCACAAAAATTTCATAGCCGGATCCTTTACCATCTCTTTGAAATCCTTGGAGAATCTCAGAGATACTTTCCTTGGTCGTTTGATATTTGGAATGAACTGAAATGCCGTAATCATCATCCCAGATACTGATCACCATAGGAACTTTCAGTACTCCTGCGGCGTTTATGGTTTCAAAGAAAGGGCCTTCTGAAGTGCTCGCATTTCCTATGGTACCCCAGGCTACTTCATTGCCATTCGATGAAAGAATACCTTGCTCATCAAGGCCTTCAATTTTTCTAAATTTTTTGGAAGCTTCTGCCAGCCCCAGTAATCGTGGCATCTGACCTGCAGTAGGAGAGATATCTGAACTCACATTGTACTGATCTTTAAGCTGCTTCCAGCTACCATCTTCATTGATCGAATGCGTCGCAAAATGACCATTCATTTGGCGTCCGGCCGAAAAGGAATCTGCTACGATATCCGCATGAGCGTAAAGGCTAGAAAAAAAATGCGTTGGGGTGTATTCTCCTATGGCCATCATAAAAGTTTGATCACGGTAATATCCCGATCGCCAGTCTCCTTTTTTAAAGGCTTTGGCCATAGCGAGCTGAGGAACTTCTTTACCTCCTCCAAAAATTCCAAACTTGGCTTTTCCTGTTAAAACCTCTCGTCGGCCAATAAGACTGCATTCTCTGCTCAGTACGGCAATTTTATAGTCGTTGATGACCTCATTTTTAAATTCAAGAAAAGACAATTTTTTCGAAGATTCGACCGCCTTATTGATCATGTACATAAGTCTTTAGGAGTTGAGCAAATATACAAAAAGAAGGGCAAATTATGACCGCACCTAACTTACTGAAAACGAGTGAAAAATACTTTTTCTTTTTTTATTGATGTTTATAAATCAATAAAAGCCTCTCTTTATAAAATTGTAAACCCGTTCTATGTCTATGGTGAGAACAAATCTGATTCTGGAAGCATAATCAGAGAATTCGGGCTCAAAACCATTACTGGATTGAAGGGGGAAATAGACTTCCAGGAAATTGTGAATAAAATTTAATCTGACACCCGTATCATACTTGAATCGAGCGTCCTCATTACGATTTTTTAGAAATCCCGCATCGGCATAGAGTTCAATGAATCTCCAGACGCCAATACTGGCGTTGGTGGTAAGAATCCACTCATTCGCATAAGGATCTTCAAAAATACTTTTAAATCCTCCTTCTGTTATGATGATTTGTTGACTTAAAAACCCAGAGTCTTCAGATCGGCCCAGGTAATTCAGGTCAAATAGGTAATCGCTGGGTCTGTCAATTGAATAACTAAAAAAATCACTTTCGGTATTATTGAAAATAAAAGCACCAAAGAACAATCTGAGATCCAGATAGCGATTGATGCTAGTGAGTTTGCGGTATCTCACGTCAACAGAGGTCTTACTAAAATTTTCGTTGTATTGAAAATCAGCAAAATATCTTATGTCATTAATGATATCTGGGTTTGAATAAGAGTAACGTAAATCGAATACATTATACTTAAAGGTTTCAGAGAATTCTACACCGGTGGGCTCTTCTTTATCAACCATAACATAACGGGCCAGTAAACCTTCCCCACCCGCATCTCGAAGGGTTTTTCTTTTAAAATTTATTAGAAAAAAGGGGGTGAGCTTGTTAAAAGCCAGGTCATTGTCATAATGAGATCGACCGCCAGAAATTCCGGCTCTGTATCTGTAAACACTTGTATACTGTGGTAGGTGCTCATAGGCAAAGGAAAAATTACCGGTAACCGTATTGCTTTTAAATCCGTACACCGGAGTTAGCGAGAATAGCCATTTCTTTTTGAATAAGGCCTGGTTATAAAGATTAAGTCCGAGTAATAAACCGTCGTAGAAATTATAATCGATAATAGGTTTGTAGAATACCTGATTGTAATAAGGGTCTTCAATATCCCTTAAAAATGTAATTTTTAAGGGCCTGTTCAATAATTTTTTATCGAGCTTTTTCCAGTTGTCTCTCAGATTGGCTTCCGGATACAGGTGTTCATAGTTCAAAGTAAGGCGATCAAAACCATTTGCAGGAACCTTGAGGGTCTGTTCGTCTTGAATAGGTTCTAACCATTGTTTGAATTTGATGCCTTTCTTATCTACTCCATAAAGGGTTATGGGCGCCGGAAAGTTGCTCTTATTCTGTATAGTTACTTCCACTGAATCAGGTTCTTCCTTGATGCTTTTTATTGTGTAATTTATTTTATCATTGGTTTTGAGGTAGTTGCCAAAAAACCAACTAAGATCTTTGTCTGTTTTTGATCTAAGGATCTCATTAAAAGACGCTGTATTGGAAAGTTGTAAGCAATTGTCTTGATAATATTCCTTGAGGGTCTTCTTTACAATATCGTGATTGAGGTATTCATTGAGGTATCTTAAGCCTAAGCCTGACTTATAAGGGTTTACGAGTTTTAAATTGAAATTAGAGAGCGAATCAGAACGGGTGGTCAAAGCCTGATCCAGTTGTTTTCGAGTTGAGAACTGATATACAAAAGGATACTTACCGTTAAAATCCAGCTTGGCTAAACTGTATCTATTAATACCCCATTTTTTAGAAATATTACCAATCGCTTTAACTTCGGGGTAATAATGTTTCACGTATTCGATCATCATGTAAATCTGCATTCCATCGGCCAGCCAGGTATCTTCTCTTGTATTTGTTAGAACGGTATTTTCTATATAGCGATGGGTGATGGCCTTGAACATTTTGATATCCCATTCGAAAATATCGGAAAAAGGATTTAGAGATTTGGGCAATTGATTAAATCCATAAACCGGCATTTTCTGATACGAAGCAAGATCGATCAGCATTTTATGATGAGGATAACCACCAAGATGTTCTTTGATAAAATCCAACTGTCTCTGGAGTACATCGTCTTTAATGTTCTCCGTAAGGTTTTTGCTTTTCATGTTGGTGATAATATCCAGGCCCTGAGTATTGTATATGGAAAAGTCATTATTGAACAGAATGTTGAGCTGGATATCCAATCGATCCTTACCAGCTAACTTGTACAGTACATGATCTTCTTCGATGGCTACCTCCTGATCGAGTTCAGAATGTAAGGTATAGCCCAGTGGTATTGCGAAATCAATCGTAAAATCTGTAGGCTGCATATAGTAATCGTCCATGTTCAAATTGCTGAACAAATGCCACTTTGTATCATATACCGCAGGAGTTAAATGCCAGTACCTAAGGTTGTAACTAAGTTCATTATGGCCATAACGGGTAAACCTGTCCTCTGGAATTTTAACCTTATAGGAAACATGGATTTTAACCGATTCTTTGGGTGCCAAGGAAGTGGGTAAAACCACACGTATAATGTCTGAGGCATCCTTAAGTTCATAATATTCGGTATTTGAATCATTGCATTGCAAAAGCCGAATGCGTGAATAGCCCCTGTCGCTTAACTTGGCAAAATAAAGGCTTTTGTCGTAGTTTTCGATCAACCTTTTATTAAGAGGTGTTTTTTTGTCTCTGTAGCCATTGGCCCAATTAAGCAGGTAAACAGTATCCATATATTGATCAGAAGGATTGTAATAAGTGATTTCCTGATCAATAAGGATCTTATGATCTTCAAGAAGAACGGCCTTTATGGAGATTTGATTATTCTGGGCATGCAAAAAGACAGGTACGCATAAGATAATTACAAGTATGAGCCATTTATTTTGCAAATTTTCAGAAGTATTTATTGACAATAGTAAATGTTAAAAATTAGGACTCAATTGATGTTTGTTATAGAAGGTATTGATGACATCAACCACTTCTTCGGCTGTGTCTACAATCTTGAATAAATCCAAATCAACCTTACTGACGTTTCCGTTTTTGTTAAGCATCATTTCTTTGATCCAATCCATTAAGCCCGACCAAAAACTGGTTCCAACTAAGACTATAGGAAACTTACCTATTTTTTTTGTTTGGATCAGTGTTATCGCCTCGAATAATTCATCAAGGGTACCGAAACCACCAGGCATGGCTACGAAACCTTGGGCGTATTTTACAAACATCACTTTCCTAACGAAAAAATAATCAAACTCAAGACTCTTTCCTTTGTCAATAAATGGATTATCATGTTGTTCAAAAGGGAGGTCTATGTTAAGCCCTACAGAAACACCACCGCCTCGTTGCGCTCCTTTGTTACCGGCTTCCATAATTCCGGGACCACCTCCAGTGATCACCCCATAACCATTCTGGGTAAGTTTGAAGGCAACATTTTCAGCCAATTCATAATACTTTTCTCCGGGTTTTGTTCTTGCCGATCCAAAGACACTCACACAAGGTCCAATTCTGCTTAGTTTTTCATAACCGTCAACAAATTCGCTCATGACCTTGAAAATAGCCCATGAATCGTTTGTTTTTATTTCGTTCCAGGTTTTTTGTTTTAATTTTTCCCTGATTCTTTTATCCTCATTTGGAGTCATAACATATTTTTTTATTCAGTAATTTTCAATTTAAAGCCTATAAATCTAACTCTTTTTTTAAGAACCTTGCGGTATAACTTTGTTTGTTGGTACATATTTCTTCGGGCGTCCCGGCGCAAAGAATCTTGCCTCCTTTCATTCCACCTTCTTTTCCGATATCGATAAGATGGTCACATAATTTGATCACATCCAGATTATGTTCAATGATTAAAACGGTATTTCCTTTCTCCACCAGTTTGTTGAGTACTTTCATCAAGATACTGATATCTTCAAAATGCAAACCTGTGGTAGGTTCATCAAGAATGTAAAAAGTGTTTCCCGTATCGCGTTTTGACAATTCAGCCGCCAGCTTGATACGCTGGGCCTCACCTCCCGAAAGGGTAGTGGATTGTTGCCCAAGGGTGATATAACCTAAGCCTACATCCTCAATAGTCTTAAGCTTGAGGTAAATTTTCGGGATATGTTCAAAAAACCGAACTGCTTCTTCAATGGTCATATTTAAGACATCGGAAATGGATTTTCCCTTGTATCGAATTTCGAGTGTCTCTCTCGTAAATCTCTTTCCCTGGCAGGTTTCGCATTCAACTTCCACATCAGGTAAAAAATTCATTTCAATAACCCTAACACCACCACCTCTGCAGGTTTCACAGCGCCCATCCTTTACATTGAAAGAGAATCTACCCGGCTTGTACCCTCTGATCTGGGCTTCAGGTGTTTTGGCAAAAAGACTTCTGATTTCACTAAATACACCCGTGTACGTAGCAGGATTTGACCTTGGTGTTCTACCTATTGCTGTCTGGTTCACATCAATGACCTTGTCAATATACTCCAGACCAACAATAGATTTATAAGGAAGTGGGTCTTTAACCGCTTTGTAGATATATTGATTGAGTATAGGATAGAGCGTTTCGTTGATCAATGATGATTTTCCGCTTCCCGAAACCCCGGTAACCCCGATGAGTTTGCCCAGTGGAATACTCAGTGAAACGTTCTTTAAATTGTTGCCGCTGGCGCCCTTTAAAACGATTTTATTTCCGTTTCCAGCCCTTCTTTTTTTCGGAATCTCAAAGGTACGGGTCCCGTTGAGATAGTCTGCCGTTAATGTCTTGCTATTCAGCAATTCCTCAGGCGTCCCGATACTGATGATTTCACCTCCGTGTTTTCCAGCTTCAGGACCAATGTCAATCACGTAATCTGAAGCGATCATCATTTCTTTATCATGCTCTACAACAAGTACTGAGTTTCCAAGGTCTCGCAGTTTTTGAAGAGATTCTATCAACTTAACATTGTCTCGCTGATGCAATCCGATACTGGGTTCGTCAAGAATGTACAAGACGCCCACCAGCTGCGAGCCAATTTGTGTGGCAAGTCTAATTCTCTGGGCCTCTCCTCCTGAAAGGGTCTTGGAGCCCCTACCCAAAGCGAGATAATTGAGTCCAACATCCAGTAAAAACTGTATTCTGGTTCTCAGTTCCTTGATAATCTCTGAGCCTATAATAAGTTGTTTTTCAGTAAGTTTAGGCTCCAGTTGATCAAACCACGAAGCCAAATGATCGATATCCATGTTAGACAGGTCGGAAATGGAAGCCTCATTGATCTTAAAATACAGGGCCTCCTTTTTTAATCGCTCGCCTTTACAGACTCCACAATTAACTTCGTCCATAAAACCCTTTGCCCAGCGCTTAATCGAACTGGATTCACTCTCGTTGTATTGGTTTAAGATAAAATTGCTGATGCCTTCAAAATCAATTTCATATTTTCTCGAAACACCAAGTTCTTTAGAATTGATTTCAAGTTTATCTTTACCACCATGGAGAATCAATTCCATGGCTTCCTTCGGTATTTTGCTTATAGGATCCGAAAGGCTGAAGCTAAATTTGTCAGCAATATGGCCCAATTGTTTGAATATCCATGATTTTTTTTCTTCCCCTAATGGGGCAAGACCGCCGTTTTTGATGGATAGTTGTTTGTTGGGAATGATCTTGTTGAGATTGACCTCGTGAACCTTTCCAAGTCCATTGCAATTATCACAGGCACCTTTTGGTGAATTAAATGAAAAGGAATTTGGCTCGGGTTTAGGGTAGGAGATGCCCGTAGTTGGACACATTAAATTCCTGCTGAAATATCTTGGTTGAGAGAGAGTTCCTTCCTCGGTTTGACTTACAATCATGAGTGTTTCATCGCCGTGATACATGGCTGTACGGATGCTCTCAAACAGTCGTTTATCAGATGCCTTATTGATCAAAAGACGGTCAATGATAATTTCTATGTCATGAGTTTTGTACCGATCGAGCTTCATCCCTCTTTCGATCTCCTGAATTTCTCCGTCAACGCGAACCCTTACAAAGCCTTGTTTCGAGATCTGCTGAAAGAGTTCTCGATAATGACCTTTTCTGGATTTGATTACAGGTGCCAGTATCACCGTTTTTTGCTCCTCGAAATCATTCATGATAAGCTGATGTATCTCTTCATCACTGTAGCTCACCATCTTTTGATCGGTATTATACGAATAAGCAATCCCAACCCTTGCATAAAGCAACCTGAGAAAGTCATAAACCTCTGTTATGGTTCCAACAGTTGACCGGGGACTTTTGCTTGTTGTCTTTTGCTCAATGGCTATTACCGGCGAAAGCCCTTCTATCTTATCAACATCCGGCCGCTCAAGCCCTCCAAGGAATTGTCTTGCATAAGCAGAAAAAGTTTCTATATACCTTCTTTGTCCCTCGGCATAAATCGTATCAAAAGCCAGCGATGACTTACCGCTGCCACTAAGACCCGTGATGACGACCAGTTTTTCTCTGGGGATGCTGACGTCAATGTTCTTTAAATTGTGAACCCTGGCACCAAGTACTTCGATACAATCTTGTTTTAGACTCATAAATAATGGAAAAAAGAGCAAATCTAATTAATTGAAAGCAGTTTTAAATTATAGATGTATTGTAATTTTTATTTTTATAAATTGCAATAAAAAAATAAGCTTGAACTTTATTCATTCCATACGCCATTTTTTTGAGATCAGAGGATATGACGTTTCCGCAAGATTTGCCGACAGGTTGGGGATGCGCGCTGCCAATGTTCGCTTGTTTTTTATTTATATTTCCTTTGTAACGGTGGGATTATCGTTTGGAATCTACCTTACTTTAGCCTTTTTATTGAGACTGAAGGATATGATCTATACCAAGCGAACTTCTGTTTTTGATCTGTAACCCTTAAAATATATCGAATTGGCATTTAAAAGTGGATTTATAAAATCAAGGTTCTACTCAGCGTTAGGCTTGTTGTTCCTCATAATCTTTATAGGTACGTTGGGTTATGCATATATCGCAGATTATGGATGGATAAATGCCCTTTATATGACCGTGATTACCATTTCAACGGTTGGTTTTAAGGAGGTGGAGCCCCTTGACGCGGATGCAAAGATCTTTACCATATTATTAATTATAACAAGTATTACCATTTTTGGTTATGTCCTTTCGGTGATTACAGATTATATTGCAAACAATAAATTCATTGAGGAACTTAAATTTAAGCAGGTGCGAAAAAAAATACAACGTTTAGAGAACCATACGATCGTTTGTGGATTTGGCCGAAACGGAAAGCAGGCGATGGCAAGACTTAAGAGTTATAAAAAAGACTGTGTGATTGTGGAAAGCGACCCCGATTTGATCGAGGAAATCGAAAAAGAAGGGTCCATGTTATATATAAAGGGTGACGCTACCAGTGATGAGGCATTGCTCTCGGCAGGAATAGACAGAGCCAGTAGTTTGATTACGACGCTTCCTTCTGATGCTAATAATTTGTATGTGGTGCTTTCGGCCAGACAGTTGAACGATAAATGTACAATTGTTAGCAGGGCTTCAATAGATACTTCCTCTAAAAAACTAAAAATTGCGGGAGCCGATAATGTAATCATGCCTGATAAATTGGGGGGAGCCCATATGGCGTCTTTGGTCATTACACCTGATATTATTGAATTCATTGACCGCTTGTCAATAGAGGGAGAAAGTTCCTCGAATCTTGAAGAATTGATCATCGAGGATTTGCCCGTTGAATATACAAATAAATCAATTTTAGATTTGGATCTTAGAAAGAGAACGGGCTGTACCGTGATCGGTTTTAAAACACCAGGCAAAGATTATATCATCAATCCCGACGCTTCAACCAAACTGGTTCCTAAGTCCAAACTTATCGTGATTGGCAGGCCGGAGGAGATCAGTAAACTGCATAAATTATTCTAAATAAATCTAACAGCTTTGAAGAAAGTATTGATAACCGGTAGTAATGGCTTGCTCGGACAAAAATTAGTGAAATTGTTTTTGAAAAAGCCGGGTTATGAGATTCATGCCTTATCCAGAGGGGCAAACAGGCTTCACAATCAAGAGGGATATGTTTATTACAATGTGGATCTTTTGGATAAAGCTGCATTGATGCTTTCCCTTGAACAAATTGCACCAGATATAGTCATACATACGGCGGCCATGACCAATGTGGATGCCTGTGAGCTTCAACAAAAAGAATGCGACCTCATGAATATAGACGTTGTGGCATTTCTATTGGAGTATTGTGAGCCTAATGGTATTTATCTTGTGCACCTTTCAACTGATTTTATTTTTGACGGTGAAAAAGGTAGTGTATATAAGGAGGAGGATGTTGCTCATCCTGTTAATCACTATGGACTTTCAAAATGGAAGTCAGAAGAGATAATCAGGAAGTCAAAAGTGGATCACGCAATTCTTCGCACAATTTTGGTATATGGATTAGTTGACGGAAATGATAGAAGTAATATCGTATTATGGGTCAAGAGTTCGCTGGAAAACAAAAAGGATATTCGGGTGGTTACAGATCAGTTGAGAATGCCCACTTATGCAGAAGATCTGGCTGAAGCTTGCTGGTTAGCTGTTGAAAAAAGGGCAAAAGGGGTCTTCAATGTTTCAAGTAATCAATTGATGAGTATCTATGAGATAGCAGTAGTTGTGGCAGATGCCTTTAGTTTAGATAAAAAATTAATCCATCCAGTGCTTACAAATGCCTTAATTTTACCGGCAAACAGGCCCTTGAGTACAGGTTTCGATCTTAATAAGTCTATTACTGAAATTAAATTACCCTCACATTCTTTTACAGACCGGCTTCAAGTTTTTAAGGATCAGCTCAATACCTATTCAAGTAGCTGAGAGCCTAAAAAATACTTCTTATTGTTAATAAGTTTGACACCATTTTTATTTCCTATTATTAGGATTTGTTTTACATTTGCAATCCCGTTTTTTATGGGATCGTTCATTGTGAAGAAATTGATAGTAAAGAACAGTAAATAAAGTTCATATTTTATTTGCTGATTAGAGAAAAGGGTTATAAATTTGCATTCCCTTTTTTTTATGACTGGTTCTTAGAATTGGTCATGATTCTTTCGGCAAAATCATTTTAATTTATTTGGATAATTTTTTTCTAAATTTAATTTGGTGATTATAGAAAAAGGTTTTAGTTTTGCAGCCGCTTTGAGGAGGTAGAATTATAGCTGAGGGAGAAGAGCGAGAAAAGGATTAAGATTAAGTTCATTGAAAATATTGAAGATTGACAGCGTAACAAAGAGAGTAAAATTATTTGTTTT
>RCNC010000643.1_pt1 | contig 22493 bp, 20 predicted proteins | sample 2041301 | NCBI WGS metagenome assembly RCNC01 (sample SAMN09708231, study PRJNA481090) | Marine sediment metagenome, whole genome shotgun sequencing project. | biome: marine sediment; feature: ocean; material: sediment; isolation source: Sewage treatment plant 13A marine sediment (STP13A) ...
CCAACCGGCTCGATCTGATTCCGCCCACCCTGCGGGACCGGATGGAGGTGATTCGAATCTCCGGGTATACGGAAGAGGAAAAGTTGAGGATCGCTACCACTTACCTGCTGCCCAGGCAACTCGACGAGAACGGCCTGACGCCGGAAAACCTGGTGTTGTCCATGTCCGCCCTGAGAAAGACCATCTGCGAGTATACCCAGGAGGCGGGCCTGCGGGAGTTGGAAAGGAAGATCAATCAGGTGTGTCGCAAGGTTGCGCGCCGCATTGCAGAGAAAGAGGGAACGAGCTTCCGTGCCTCTGTGGGCACCCTTCACCATTATCTCGGCTCCCCGCGCTTTCTTCCCGACGAGGAGCAGAACAGTCCCCAGATCGGACAGGCCATGGGCCTGGCCTGGACCCAGGCAGGGGGAGAGGTCTTGTGTGTGGAGGTGTCGGTGGTGAGCGGTTCGGGCGAGCTTACCCTGACCGGGCAGTTGGGTGACGTGATGAAGGAGTCTGCACGAGCGGCCCTGAGCTATGCGCGAGCCTCGGCTCGAAAGTGGGGAATTCCGAAGGATTTCTACAAGAGCTCCGATGTGCACATCCACGTTCCGGCAGGCGCGATTCCCAAAGACGGCCCCTCGGCCGGGGTTGCCATGGCGGCCTCGCTGGTTTCGGCCTTGACCGGCAGACCCGTCCGGCACGATGTGGCCATGACCGGCGAGATTACCCTGCGTGGGCGCGTGCTGCTCGTCGGCGGGGTCAAGGAGAAAGTGCTGGGGGCGCACCGGGGTAAAATGACGGAGGTCTTCCTGCCGTCAAGGAACCTGAGAGACCTCGCCGACATCCCTTCAGCTGTGCGCAAGAGGGTAAAGCTGAACTTCGTCAACCATGTGGAAGAGATTCTGGACCAGGTCCTCTTGCAAGAGACGCCCAAAGAAGCATATGATACTGGCGATATCAGGATCGTTAAGAAGGCCCTCCCCTTGACCGGATCAGAAGGTTGTCTGGAATAATCATTACAAAGATCTCTTTCCTGTTCGGACTGCTCCTCTGCTCAGGCTTCTTCTCCAGCTCCGAAACCTCGCTATTCTCCCTCGGGCGGCTCGAGCGGTACAGGATCCGCGAAGAGAAGAAAACCTTTATCTCCCGATGCCTTCAGGAGTTGCTCGAACGACCCCGAAGACTCATCGTGACGATTCTCATCGGGAACGAACTCGTCAACATAACGATTTCCGCCCTGAGCGCCTCCCTTGTGAATAACGTCTTCTTCACCTGGACACCCCGGGTTTCCATCGATCCGGTCCTGCTGAAGACGGTAATCGCCACGGCCGTCTGTTTCCCCCTGCTGCTGGTCTTCGGGGAGATCACGCCCAAGACGATGGCCTTGTACAACCCAAGAAAGGCTGCCCTATTCGCAGCGGTCCCCCTCCGCCTGTTTTACTCTTTGATTGCCCCGGTACGGTGGGTCCTGGCGAGTCTTTCAAACGGGATCGTGCGGCTCTTCTTTGGGGAGTCTCCGATGGTCGACGCACCGATCACGGAGGAAGAATTCCGGCATCTCGTCGACAAGGGAGATGAGGACGGGTTTCTCCGGGAAGCGGAGCGCGAGTTCATTCACAACATCTTCGACTTCGAGGAGACCCGGGTCTCCGAGGTGATGACACCGCGGACCGACATGTTCTGCCTCCAGGCGGATCAGTCCCTGGAGGAGATTCTGAAGGTCATCGAGGACCAGCACTATTCCCGTATTCCTGTTTACGAAGAAGACAAGGACGATATTACAGGCATCCTTTACTGCAAGGATCTCCTCGGGTTCTCGGTCGATCCGGAGAAACGCAGGGACTGGAACCTGAGGGCCTTGCTGAGGAAGCCCTATTTCATCCCCCAGACCAAGAAGGCGAGTGACCTGTTTCGTGAGTTTCGTCACAACCGGATCCACCTCGCAATCGTGGTCGATGAATACGGCGGGGTGGCCGGGCTCGTGACCATGGAGGACCTGCTCGAAGAGCTGTTCGGGGAGATCCTGGATGATTACGATCCTGAGGAGCCGCAGCCGAGAAAGCTGGACGAGGACACGATGATCATTCCGGGAATGATGACCATCGAAGACTTCAATCGGTTCGCCTGGGCCGGACTCCCGGAAGAAGAATACGACACCATGGGGGGGCTCGTCTTCGGCCTGTTCGGGAAGCTGCCCTCGCCGGGGGCGAAGGTCTCCTTCATGCATTACACGTTCGCCGTGGAGAAGATGGAGGGAACGCGAATCCTGGAGTTGAGGGTCGAACGGAAGCTCGAAGATACGGTGCCGCGCGAGAACGAGGGGCCCGATTCACCGTCTGAGAGCCATGAGGGAGGGAAGAGTTAATGGAAATCCTCCCCTATCTGCCTGTGATCCTGTTCCTGTTGGCCATGGAGGCCTTTTTCTCAGGCTCGGAGATGGCCATCGTGAGCTGTGACAAGCTGAAGATCAGGACCGATTCTTCCGGGGGCGCCCGGGGAGCCAAACTGGTGGAAAGCATGCTGGAGAAGCCGGAATGGCTCCTGGGTACGACCCTGGTCGGGACCAATCTGGCCGTGGTGAGCAATACAATTCTGGTGACCTTCCTCGCGATCGACCGCTTTCAGCACAGAGGAGAGTTGATTGCGGTCCTCCTATTGTCCCCCCTCGTCCTGTTCTGGGGGGAGATCCTGCCCAAGACCCTGTTTCGGCAGAAGGCAGATTTCCTCGCCCCCCGCGTGATCTATCCGCTCTGGGCCGCCTCCCGGGTCTTTACCCCGGCGCTCTGGTTCTTCACAGCAATCCCGCGTCTGCTGCCCAGGGGTTCGTCGAGGCTGGCAGAGGCCGGGGGGAACATCCTGCATCGGGATGACCTGAAGCTGTTGTTGCGCCTGCCAAGCGACGGGTCCGACATGCTCAAGGAAGAGCGGAAGATGGTGGACCGACTCATCGAGCTGTCCGGCAAGAAGGTCGATGATGTCATGATCCCCCTGGTCGATGTGGTGGCCGTTCCGGAAGAATCGACTCTGGAGGAGGCAGTCCGTATGATGGTGGAGAAGGGACACTCGCGACTGCCCGTGTTCCGAGAGCAGGTCGTGAATATCGTGGGGCTCCTGCACCACTTCGACCTGCTCCTGAAGAAGGACCTTTCCGGGGGGATCCGGGCGTCGGCCAGGCCGGTCTTCTACGTGCCCGAAACGAAACAGGTCTACGAGCTCCTCCTCGACATGAAGAGGCACGGCCACAGCATGGCCATTGCGGTTGACGAGTACGGGGGCTCTACAGGCATCATCACGGTGGAAGACATCCTCGAGGAGATCGTCGGAGAAATCGAGGATGAATACGATCCGAAGAGGTCCCTTTATACAAAGATCGGGCCCTCTGCCTATCTCCTGGACTCGCGCATCGAGATCGACCACATGAATGAGCGGTTTCAGCTGGACCTGCCGGAGGGAAGCTATGAGACCCTCGGGGGGCTTCTGATGAGCCACATCGGCCGGATACCCGAGGAAGGCGAGGTCCTGCGACTGAAGAATCTCGTTTTTACTGTCGAGACGGCCACGCCTCGATCGGTACGGAAAGTCAGGCTGGATATCCGGTAAGGGAAAGAGCAAGGGGGATCGCAGAAGAGGAGGGTTCGTAGAAGATGGACAAGGGGTCGTTGAAGAAGATCCTGCAAGAGACACACCAGGGGAAGCTCTCTGTTGAAGAAGCGATGGAACGGCTTCGTGCCTTCCCGTTTCAGGATATGGGGTTCGCCAAGATCGATACGCATCGACACCTGCGAAAGGGGTTCCCTGAAGTCGTCCTGGCCCAGGAGAAGACGACCGAGCAGATCGTTCGGATTCTGGACCAGGTAAAGGAGACGGGCAACAACGTGCTGATCACGAGGGTGGATCCGAAAAAGGCGCAGGCCATCCTGCGGAGGCACCCGGACCTGCAACACCACCCGGACTCCAAGACCCTGTATCTTCACGTGAAGGATCTGGAGGACAAGGGCAAGGGGACGATCCTGGTGGTCACGGCTGGAACTTCAGACATCCCCGTGGCCGAGGAGGCCGCGATTACCGCCGAGGTGATGGGGAACTGTGTGGAGCGCATCTTCGACGTCGGGGTCGCCGGGCTCCACCGGCTGCTCGCCCATCACGACAAGCTGACGGCCGCGCGGATCTTGATCGTTGTGGCAGGAATGGAAGGGGCGCTGCCCAGCGTGGTCAGCGGGCTCGTGGACCGGCCGGTCGTGGCCGTGCCCACGAGTGTCGGATACGGGGCCAGTTTCGGGGGGGTCACCGCGCTCCTGGCCATGCTGAACTCCTGCGCGTCCGGCGTGACCGTGGTGAACATCGACAACGGCTTTGGCGCGGGATACGCTGCGAGTCTCATGAACAGACTGTGAGGAACTGGAAAGGCATTTCCATCTGCGACCATAGCCGTCATTCCTGCGAAGCCTGCCCCCGCAATTTTCAAGCGGGGGGCAGGAATCCCGAGCCCCTGTGCGACCATAGCTGTCATTCCTGCGAAGGCAGGAATCCATTGGCATCAGGTGCTGAGGGATCCCCGCCTTCGCGGGGATGACGAAGAGGATCTCTCGTATGCGCATAGCCTATCTCGACTGCTTCTCCGGAATCAGCGGAGACATGACACTCGGCGCGCTCCTGGACCTGGGGTTCCCGGAATCGAGCCTTCGCGAGGGGCTTGCCGCGCTGCCGGTCGGCGGTTACCGGATCGAGATTACGCGCGAGGAACGGCAGGGCCTGGAAGGGACCTCTGTGCGTGTGCTCGTGGAAGAGGAAAAGCAGCCGCACAGGCATTACGCCGAGATCAGGAAGATCTTGTCGGAGAGCTCTCTGCCGGAACGTGCCCGGCACATTGCGTCTGAAATCTTCGAGCGCATTGCCCGGGCAGAGGCCCATGTCCACGGCACGTCGTTGGACAAGGTGCATTTTCACGAGGTGGGTGCCGTCGATTCCATCGTGGACGTTGTGGGCGTCGCACTGGGCGTGGATGCCCTGGACATTCAGGAGAGCTATGTGTCCTCCCTGCCCCTGGGAGGCGGCTTTGTCCGGTGTTCCCACGGCGTGCTTCCCGTGCCCGCCCCGGCCACGGTGGAGATTGTCAAGGGCATGCGGGTCAAGGAGCATCCCGTGCAGGCGGAGCTCGTCACCCCCACGGGCGCGGCCATCGCCTCGGTTCTGGCAGGCCCGGGCCATCCGCCCATGCCGCCCATGCGCTTCCAGAAGGTGGGATACGGAGTCGGCGACCGCGAGTTCGACCATCCGAACCTCTTGAGGATCTTCCTCGGAGAAACGGCCGAGGGCTACGAGAAGGACGAGGTGGAAGTGATCGAATGCCAGATCGACGACCTTCAGCCCGAGTTCTATCCCTACCTGATGGAGAGGCTTTTGCAATCCGGCGCGATTGATGTATATTTCATTCCCGTTCAGATGAAGAAGGGGCGCTCCGGGTTCCTCGTCCAGGTCCTGGCCGATCCGTCGGAAGGGTTGCGGATTTCGGAAATTCTGTTCCAGGAGACGACGACCCTCGGGGTTCGCCTTTCCCGCCGGAACCGAATCAAGCTGAGCCGCCGAGCCTGTGAGGTCGAGACGAGCCTCGGGTGGATCCCTGCGAAGTGGGTGGAAGGGCCCTGTCTCGGGGAGCCGGAGGTAAGGCCCGAATACGAAGTGTGCAGGCGGCTGGCCGAAGAGAAGGGGATTCCCCTCAGGAAGGTCTACGACGAGGTCCTCAGCGCCAAGAAGGTAAGGGCGGACGAGGACCGACCGAAGAAGAAGCAGACGAAAAAAAGAAAGCGCACCCGGAATGGATGAGCAGAGACTCAAAGAAAGCGCGGTTGCCGAAGCTGCCGATGCACCTCGCATCCTCGTCGTGGATGACGAGCCGGTCATCCGAGAGGTCCTGTCCGATCTCCTCACCTCGGAGGGATATTCCGTCCGTACTGCGGAGAACGGGGCTGTGGCCCTCGAGGAGCTGATGCGGGCCCCCTACAACCTGGTGCTGACCGACCTGAAGATGCCGGTCATGGGCGGGGAGGAGTTGCTGGCGAGACTGGCGGAAAACAATATCAAGAAGATCGTCATCGTGCTAACCGCCTTTGCAACGGTCGAGACCGCCATCCAGACCATGAAGAACGGGGCCTACGACTATGTCATGAAGCCCTTCAAGATCGACGAGATCACGCTGATCGTACGAAGGGCCCTGGAAAAGGATCGGCTCGAGCGGGAAAACATCCAGTTGAAAGAGGCCCAGAGGCTCTACGAGATCAGTGAGGCCATGAGTTCCACCCTGTCCCTGGACAAGGTGCTCGGGATCATCATCCAATCCGCCAAGAGGGAGTCGGAGGCGGACGTGGTCAATTTGGTGCTCAGGGATCGGGAGGATGAGAAATGGTACTCGAAGATATGCGACACGGACATCCCGGATTTGTCTTCTGACGAGATCGACGAGTTTCTGGACCTGGGGGCGATGGGCGAGGTGCACGCCTCGGGAACATCGATTCTGCTCCCGCCCGCAAGCCCGGAGCGTTACGTGTGCGGGCGTCTGAACGCGGGCAGGAAACTCCACTCTCTCGTGTCGGTGCCCCTGGCGATTCGGGGCCAGGTGACCGGGATGTTGAATGTCCTTTCCTTCAACCAGCGGCGGATCTTCCTCGAAGGCGACCGGAGGACCCTGTATATCCTTGCCAGCCGGGCGGCAAACGCGGTCGAAAACGCACGACTCCACGAGGAACTGAAGGCGGTCTTCCTTCAGACCATCGAGGGCTTTGCATACGCCATCGATGCCAAGGATCCTTACACCCACGGCCATTCGAGGCGGGTTACCCACTACTGCGAGTTGATCGCCCGAAGGATGGAACTGGCCGAGGCCGAGGTGGAGAAGATTCGTAACGCGGCGGTCCTGCACGATATCGGAAAGATCGGGCTCAGGCTCGAATCCCTGAACAAGCCGCTCCCCCTCTCCGCGGAAGAAAGACGGGTCTTCGAGACCCATCCCCAGAAGGGATGCAAGATCCTGGCGCCGATTCACTTCTTCGAGGAACTGATGCCGATCATCTACCATCACCACGAGCACTACGATGGTACAGGCTACCCTGCAGGAAAGGCTGCCGACGAGATCCCTCTGGGTGCCCGCATCCTCGCTGCGGCAGATGCCTACGATGCCATGACCTCCGACCGGCCCTACCGCAAGGCCATGTCCCTCGAAGAGGCGGTCCAGGAACTTCGCGTGCACGCGGGGACGCAGTTCGATCCCGAGGTCGTGGGGGTTCTCGTCTCGGTTCTTGACGGCCCGCCCGTCCGGGGACAAGAGCACGTACATTAGCCCCCCTCCCCGAACAACCTCCCCCAGTGGCCAGTGGCCAGTGGCTTCTCCCGATTGAGTGCAATGCAGTTTCGTCTTGATTTGCCTGGGCTCCGTCTCTCCCTCCCCCTACAAAGTCGCCCGGCACAAATCGAGCCGTGACAGGCGATAGAACCAGATGCCCCGCCCAACGCCCACCGGTACATCTCTCGATTCGCAGATAGGGGACGTCCTTGGGTGCGTGTGCGTACCCGTGCCCTTGCCCGACAGCCACTCGCCACTGTTCTTTACGTAACCTTTTGGTTCTCCCGGACGAATTCCTATCCAAAAGGTAGAGATAAAGCTAAGAGCAGTCTCGTTTTGAAAGGGAGAACCCGATGAACCAGATGCAAACGCAACGTGCTTCCGAGGCCCGGAAGGCACCGGGCACTTTTTCCAGAAAAACGCGTACGAGGAGGGACCGTCAGGCAGTGTATGACGAAGAGCAACTCGTCGAGCTCCTGAAGGATCGGGATCCGGAGGCCCTGAAGGTTATCATGCGCAAGTACCACGGTCGGCTGTTTGCCGTGGCCAACCGGATCTGTAACAACCCGGCCGACGCCGAAGAGATCGTCCAGGACGTCTTCGTGACAGCGCTTGCCAAGATCGATCGGTTCGAGGGGAGGTCAACCCTCGCCACGTGGCTTTACCGTATCACGGTCAACGCGGCGTTGATGAAGCTCAGAAACCAGCGACTCGTGCACAAGAACTCGGTTCCTATGGATGACGCTTACGCAGCACTCGCCGAGAGAGAAGGCGGGCCAATCTTGGGTGGAAATGTGAGGCCCCCTGATGAAACGTACATGAGCAAAGAGCTCTGCGAGCAAATTCGCCGGACCGTAGAGGGCCTTCCCCAGCCCTACAAGGAGGTGTTCCTCCTCAGGGGTATCCAGGGCCTGTCCACGAAAGAAACCGGCAAGATCCTGAACGTCACGCCTGCAGCCATAAAATCCCGTCTTCATCGAAGCCGTGACTTGATCAAGGAGCGACTCGATCCGTATCTGGACTAACTGCCGTCCAAGTCGTTCCGAAACGTGGTATCTTCGGAGATCGAGGGAGATTGGGGAGGGAGATTGGGGACAGCCACCGATCTCCCTCGGATCCCCAAACAACAGAGATCGGTGGCTGTCCCCAATCTCAATCTAGCCGCCCGCCCGCTTGCGCGACCGCGCCCTTTTCTTAGTGATCCATAACGTCTGTTTACACCCGGTGTTGCACCTCGTCGCGTTGACCTGATTTCCGGGGACATGTATCCTTAACCTCTTGAGGTCTCTGCTCCACGGAGTGCAGGAGCAGGGGGGCCGGCAAATCCAATCAGATTTTGGGCAATTGGGCCCTAAGGTTCAAAGAGGAGGTCAAAGACATGGCATCAAAGGTCTACTACATGGACGATCGGTCCCAGTCGATTCAGACGAGCCTCGTGGCGAAGATGCTGACCCTCTTCGACGCGGCCGGGTTCGGCGAAATGATCAAACCCGGGGAGGTGGTGGCCATCAAGCTCCACATGGGCGAGTACAACAACACCGCCTATCTGCGCCCCGTTTACGTGCGGGCCCTGGTCGACAAGGTCAGGAGTCTTGGGGGCGAACCCATGGTGGTGGACACGACGACGCTGCCTTACTGGCCCTACAGCTCGAGAACGACCGCTTTGGATTACTACAAGACGGTGGCGAGAAACGGGTTCACCAATGAATCGGTCGGCTGCCCGATCGTTGTTGCGGACGGATACATCGGTACGGATGATGTGAAGATCGACCTTCCCGAGGGGTTCATCCTGAAGGAACAGTACATCGCCACAGGCATCGCGCTGGCCGATTCGATGATCGCCCTCACGCACTTCAAGGGCCATCCGATGGGGACCTACGGTGGCGCGATCAAAAACATCGGCGTGGGCTGCGCGTCCAAGCGCGGGAAGCTCAACCTCCATCTCGGTGGGCATCCCAGGTACGGGCTCAAGGCAAGACACTGGATGCCGGAGCGCTGCGCCAAGGAGGAGTGCCCTGACTTCGAGATGTGCAAGCAGCTCTGCCCCACGGGAGCGATCCACCACACGGACACCTCGGTTGAGTTCATCCGTGAAAACTGTATAGATTGCCTGGCCTGCGTGGGCGTTGTCACCATGTGTGGGGTAGGCTTCTTGCCGGACGACTTCTTCGACGCTACGGCGGCAGCCATCGCAGACTCGGCCCTGGCGGCGGTGAAGGCGGTGGGGGAGGGGAAGGTCGGTTACATCAACATGGCCCTGGATATCTCGCCCTGGTGTGACTGTGTGAATTTCAGCGATCGGCCGATCGTGCCCAACATCGGCATCTTTGCCTCGTGGGATCCTGTGGCCATCGACTCGGCCGGTATCCAGAAGGTCAAGGACTCGGCCGGCATGCCGGAATCCCTCGCCATGACCAAGGGCGCCATGGAGCCCGGCGTCCCGAAGTTCGCTGCCTGCGCGTCTTTCCTGGGTGTCAGTGAGGAGATCCAGCCCAACGTGGCCCAGAAGATCGGTATGGGGACCCGGGGCTACGAACTGGTGGAGGTGGCCGAGGCCGAGGATGCTACCCCATTCCTGTGCAGCCCGGTTCCGGCGGGAGCCAAGCTGGGCCCGGTGTTTGCCAAGAAGGGCGATATCTATCCCAAAGGTGGATTCAAGAGAGTGGACGAAGTCGATTTAGAGGACATGCGGCTACCCTAGGAAAATCGGACTGCGTCGTATGGGCGTTTAATATTATTTTTATGGCGGCCTGCCAGGAGGTAAAAGTTATGCACGGATACATGGGAAAGATTCTTCGGGTCGATCTTTCGAGTGGGAAGATCTCTGACGAGGAGCTCGACCCTCAGATGGTAAACGATTACATCGGCGGCGGCGGTTTTGCCACGAAGATCGTCTACGATGAGGTTCCTGCAGGGACGGACCCACTCGGAGGGGACAATCGGGTGGTCTTCATGACCGGGCCTGTTACGGGTACACGTTTTCCCACGTCGGGGCGTTTCGTCGTGGCCGCAAAGTCACCGCTCACCGGCATGTTGACGACCGCGGCCAGTTCCGGGTTCTGGGGGGTGGAACTCAAGAAGACAGGCTATGACGGGATCATCTTCCAGGGGAAGGCGGACAAGCCGGTCTACCTGGAAATGGTGGACGATCAGGTGAGCCTTCAGGACGCCTCCGATGTGTGGGGCAAGGATGCCAACGAGACCCAGAAAATCCTGATCGAGCGAACCGGCAAGAAGAAGGCACGGGTCGCCTGTATCGGCCAGGCGGGCGAGAAAATGGCACCTCTCGCATGCATTATGAATGACGCAGGCCGGGCTGCGGGTCGAGGCGGCCTCGGCGCGGTCATGGGCGCCATGAACCTGAAGGCCATCGTGGTGTCCGGGAAGAAGAAGATCCCTGTGGCCATGGACGATTTCCTCAAGCTCATGACCAAGGAGGTCATCAAGGGGATTCAGGCGGACCCCTTTGCAGGTTTCTTCACCAAGTGGGGGACCGCCTTCAGCATGGACATGGGTTGGGCCGCCGGGGACGTTCCGATCAAGAACTGGCAGCAGGGCCTCTGGGAAGAGGGGTGCACGAATCTGGGTGGGGCCAAGATGGCGAACACGATTCTCAAGCCTCACACAGGGGCCTGTCACAACTGTCCGATCCGATGCTCCCGCTGGGTGGAGATCAAAGAAGGGAAATACGCTTACGAAGGCCCAGGGCCCGAGTACGAGACCCTCGGGTCATTCGGCACCATGTTGATGATCGACGACCTGGAGGCCGTGTCCTGGATCGGCGAGATGTGCAACAAATACGGACTCGACACCATCTCGGCCGGCTGCACGGTCGCTTGGGCCATGGAAGCGTACGAGAAGGGGGCCATCACGAAGAAGGATACGGGTGGAATCGAGCTCACCTGGGGCAACGTGGACGCGGTCATCCAGGTGGTCGAGCAGATGGGGCTCGGCGAGGGGTTCGGCGCGCTACTCGCCCAGGGGAGCAAGAAGGCCTCTGAGAAGGTGGGCAAGGGTTCCGAAGAGTATGCGATTCAGGTCAAGGGGATGGAAGTCCCCATGCACGACCCGAGGTGCTACCACAGCCTGGCGGTCAACTACGCAACCGGGCCCCGTGGAGCCTGCCACGTGCAGGGGGGACCCTACGTCGTGGAGATCGGCGTGATCAGCCCGGAGGCAGGGATCACACACAGGCAGGGCAGGTTCGACAAGAAGGGTAAGGGACTTGCGGCAAAAGTGCATCAGGATCTGAGCGCTGTCTACAACTCCGTTGGGGTCTGCATGTTTGCGGGCATGGGCATTCCGCCCTCTCATTTCGGAAACCTGATGGCCATCACCACGGGCATCCCGCACAACGCGCAGACAATCCTGCAGGCGGGCGAGCGGATCACCAACCTGCAGCGGGCATTTGCATGCAGGGAAGGCATGACCCGCAAGGACGACACGCTTCCCTTGCGGCTCGTCTCCCCCCTGGCCGATGGCGGGTCAGCCGGCAAGGCCGCAGATCTTGAGTACCAGTTGAACGAGTACTACGAATTGAGACAATGGGATGAGAACGGTATCCCGAAAAAAGAGAAGCTCGAGGCCCTTGGCCTGAGCGAGGCCGCAAAGGACCTGCACACGTAGGTCTCCGGAAAGGGTAGGAGCATGAACGGTAAAGAGTATCTCTTGAGTAGTCTGGAGAAGGTAGCACCGATTGCCTCGGACCTCGAGTCGTCGGATAAAGTCGACGGGGCCCTGGCAGAAGGACTGGCAAAGGCCTGCGAGGTTCTCGGATCGTTCAAGAACAAGGCGACCTTGCGCACCAAGAATGGTGCGAGTATCGCCATTCCGGTCTTCGAGGTCGCAGAGAATCTGGAGGCGGCATGGGAAGATGAAGATCTCGACGAAGTGAAAGAAAGGATCGAGGAGTTCATCGAGGCCGTAGAGGTTTTCGGTGGAGCCTTGAAGGAGCGCACGGTCATCATGACCTGATGCGCACGAGCCGTAGGCAGAGAGCACATGAAGGTTGCAGTGAGATTCATGGGTCCCCTCAAGGACTATGTTGGGGAAGAAACCGTTCCATTCGATTTACCCGGCCCGGCCACCTACGGAGCCCTGCTCCAGGAAATCGGACACCGGTTTGGGCACTGCTTTCCGGAGAAGATCTGGGACACCGACAACAGCTGCTTCAAGGCAGGCATCCTGATCATGGGAACCGGAAGGGACCTGGAGGATCCGGCGACCCTGCTGATGGATGACGAGGAGATCAAGGTGCTGCCTATGCTGGGTGGGGGATAGCCCGAACATTTCATGAACAATGCAGAGAGGGTTGTGGGGAAGGATCATTGAAATTTCCCGGCATTGTTCACCCTGCGGGCGAGCCGATTTCACCGCATCGGCCGGGTTTTGACCCCTTCGCGGTGGAGACCACAGCTTCAGGACTCAAAACCCGGCCGATGCAGCAAACTCGACTCGTGAAATATCCGGGAGAGGAGAGACGATGTCAGAGATCCTGATCACGGGCGGGGCCGGTAATTTCGGGCGCGGGCTGGCCGAGGCCCTTCGAGAACAAGGCCACGCTCTGCGCATCCTGGACCTGCCCTCTTGCGACTTCAGCTTCTTCGACGGGTGGGAGAATACCCGGGTTCTGCCCGGGGACATCATGGACACGGCCTCCCTGAAACAGGCGCTCGAAGGCGTGGACTGGCTCTTTCACCTGGCTGCCATCCTTCCTCCGGCTGCCGAAGTGGACCGGGAGAGGACCTTCCGGATCAACGTGGACGGGACACGAAGCGTGATGGAGGCCTGTTCCTCCCTGAGCAAGCCCCCCAAACTGATCTTTGCCTCATCCATCTCGGTGTACGGGGACACCACCGCCACCACGGACCTCATCGGGCCCGATCATCCGGCCGCGCCGATCGATATCTATGCCGAGAGCAAGCTCGTTTCGGAAGACGACTTGAAGGCTTCGAACCTCCCGTATGTCAATCTCCGAATCGCTGCCATCTCGATTCCCGCCTTTCTCGATCCGCCGGAGCCCTGGCCCTTCCAGGCCGGCCAGCGGATCGAACTCGTGGCCCTGTCGGATCTGGTGGCGGCCATGGTCTCCCTTGTGGGCGTGGAGGAGGCTCTCGGAAAAACCCTGATCATCTCCGGTGGGCCCACCTGGCGCGTTACCGGGGAGGAGTATGTCCGGCGATGGGGCGAGATCATGGAGATTCCCGTCGAGGAGATGGACTTCCTGGACCGGCCGGGTTGGATGAACTGGTACAACACCGCGGAATCGCAGAAGCTCCTCGGCTACCAGCAGACCACGCTGGACGAGTTCTTCAAACAGCTCGAGGCCGCCGTAGCAGAGGCCCTGGCCTGAACAGCAGGCGAAAGGTCAAAGGCCCTGCCTCCCCGCCCCGGTGCTGCTGGGATCGGGTTCGTCGTCGTCCTCGAGAGGAAGGGGCCTCGCGATGCGGCGTGAGCGAGTGACTTTCTAGATAGTAGCCCCAATCTCTCCCCTCGCCTTCCCCTGGAAGACAAGAGCGATTCTACCTCGCCCACCAACTTTGCTATACTCTCCTGACCCCAGCAGATGCAGCACACGACCAAGAGGAGGTGATCTATGGCCCCCCAGTTCCTGCAAATCACCTTCGAGCCGCCGATCGCTGTTGTCCGAATTGATCGGCCGGAGAAGAGAAACGCCATGTCCTTCACCCTTCTTCGAGAATTCCATGACGCAGCGCGGGAGTTGCGGGAGAGGACGGACATTTGCGCCATCATTGTGACGGGAACGGAAGGGTACTTCAGCGCCGGCATGGATCTGAGCGATCCGGAGTTCAACACCTTGTCGAATGCCTCTCTCTCAGCGAAACGGAGACTCATGTCGTACGCCCCAAGGATGTGCAGGGCCTGGGAGGAACTGGACCAGGTGACGATCGCGGCAATCGAAGGGTTCTGCCTCGGAGGGGGCGTCTCCCTCGCCTGCTCCATGGATTTCCGTGTAATGGCCGAATCATCGTACATCCGGGCCCCGGAGATCGAGTACGGGATGAACATGAGTTGGGGCACCCTGCCTCGTCTCGTGCATCTGATCGGCCCGGCCAGGACGAATCAGCTTATCATCCTGGCGGAGAAGGTGGCCGCCCATGAGGCGCATGCCTGGGGCTTTGCCCAATGGGTTTGCGCGGATGGGTCCGCTTTAGAGATGGCAAAGAGCATCGCGGGCAAGGTTGCGTCGAAGCCGCACGCCCCGGTCTGCATGACCAAGCAGACGGTGAATGCGATCGCCAAAGCGTTCGACCAGACGGCATCCCATATGGACAGGGATCAGTTTCTTCTGTCCGTCTCGAACGACGAAAGCCGCGAGCGGATTGCGTCGTTTCCGGACAGAACAAAGCCCCCGGGGAAGGGGCTCGACGAATGAATCTCGATGGACACGATATAACCTGGTCCGGTCTGGTTCTCGTCGAGTGCACTGTTGCAGAGGAGGCGACAAGTGGAAAGGATCTTACGGAAAGCGGTCGGCATCGCGCTTTTGTCGGGCCTCTTGATCGTTGGTTTAGGTGATGTGGCGTCTGCCGACGACGGAGTCTCCAGGACGATTCTAAAGATCGGCAGCCTGGTGGGAGCGGTATTGGGGATCCTTGGCATGGGTTTGTGGCTGGTTCTGACCCTTGCCTGAGGCATTCGTCCGTTTGATTCTCAAGAAGCTGGAGATCGAGAAAGCAGAAACGCTCCGGAATACAGCTGAAGACATAGTCCGGTCAGATAGGACCCAATGAATAAGCCTTGACAACACTATGGCAGTCCATCTCAATCGTCCTTGGAGCGGGTACTGATTGCCAGGTGTAAGATGCCGGCCTGCTTTGCCGCATCCATCAACGTAACAACTTGTCCGTGCTGTGCTGTTCTGTCCGCTTCCAGGATGAACATGTTTATGGGTGATTCCTTTTGTTTCTCGCGGAGTGTATCAACCAATTGGTCTTTTTCAACGGGTTTGCCGTCGATAAAGATTTCCCCTGCTCCCGTGAGGATTGCGGTAAGCGATTTCTCTTCCTCCTGGATCTTTTCAGCCTCCGCACCGGGCAGATCCACCGAAATCCCCGGGAACACCTTGAATGTCGTTGACACAGCAAAAAAGATGACAAGGAGAAACATGATGTCCATCAAAGGGGTCAGGTTCAAGGACGGCTCGTTTTCATCCATGGAGATTCTTTTTTCAAAGTTCATTCTTCTTCCTCACTCCCTTCCGGAGAATCACCGGTAATAAGATCCATCAGATGCCCGGCATAGTCCTCCAACCCATAGATGTACTTTTCCGCCCGGTTGGAAAGGTATCTCTGCCCCAGAAACGTCGGAATAGCGACGCAGAGTCCGGCAGCCGTTGTAATCAATGCTTCAGCGATTCCGGTCGCCAAGCTGCCCGGATTGCCCATTCCCTCCATTGAGATCGCATCGAAAACCTTGATCATCCCTCCAACCGTGCCCAGCAGGCCCAACAAAGGACTCACGGACGCAATCGTTTGCAGCAGACCGATCCCTTTTCTCAGTTCGATGGCGGAGGCCTTGCCCTTTGCCTCCATTTTTTCCTGGATGACCCGTCTTGAGGCGAGTCTGTACTGCAGACCGGCAAGTACTATCTGTGCCAAGGGAGACTTGTTTTGTTGGCAAATGGCACGTGCTTCCGTGAGCTGTTGCCTGTGAATCAGAACCTCGACTTCGCGCAAGTCTTCATAAGGCAGGACCCTACTCTTTCGTAACATCCAGACACGTTCAAGAAAAACGGTAACCGCCACAATCGAGAATAGCATAATGGGGATCATGAAGACCCCGCCCCTTGACAGCAAGTCCATAACGGCCTCCTCCGGATGAAAGGTGAGCGGATCGATATTCGCAGACAGCCTGTGGCAACAAACAGAAGGTCAGGCAGGAAAGATATGTTGATCAGGCCAATTTGATGATGAACAAAGGCTCAATCCACGACCCATTCTTTGTTGCTCCTCCAGGGGTTCTTGGAATAAGGGGAATAAACCATATAGCGAAAAGAGAATTGAATATTTATCACCCCATTTTCGTCCAACAGGGTCTTGGGAGGTGCTTGCAGAGGAAATGAACCTCTTATGGCAGCCATGGCCTTGTGATCAAGCAGGACCCTACCCGAAGATTTCGCGAGTTGCAGGGACGTCAATGAACCATCGTTACCTACGACGAACCAGACAACGGTGGTTGCTTCACGAATGTCCGTCACGGAAGCAACGTTCCACCTCTCTTTGACTCTTTGTTTGAGTATGCTCAGATACGCGTCGTACTGAACTTGAGCAGGATTCTGTCTCACGCCGTCTTGTTCAAAACGTGAACGGTACAACTTGCCTTCCGGTGTCTGCCAGTTCATCAGGTCCTGTATGCTCGGAATCAGATCTTTGGCCGAAGGAAGAGGCCTTGGAGGTGGGGCAAGAAGCTTTGCCACTTCCGGAGCCGCTTTGACCGCTCTTTCGCGTTGGGTCTTGGATACACCTTTTCTTTCCACCTTCCGTTTTGCAACCTTGGCGGATTTGCCCGCTTTCTTCTTGACGGTAGGTTGATGGGGGGCTGTCGCTGGAGGGGTTTTGGGCCGGAAATCTTGGGCTAGGGTCTTCTGTGTCTTGAGGTTAGGAGACAGGGAGGCCGGTTCTGGCGACAAGCCTTCCTTATGCTCCATAAAATCAACAATGATCGGCTTTCTGGAATTCTCTTTTTGAAGATGTTCGTAGGAAGTCAGGGAGAAGATTGAAATCACAAGAACAAGATGAAGCAGGCACGAAATGATCACAAACGGGGTTATTCGTTTGCCGAATTCTCCCGGGACGTGTTCGAGTTTCGGATATCTGAAAGCATCTTTTTTCATAATAGACTTTAATAGAATTCGTGCACACTTTCCTTGCCTGCCCCCGGTATATCAATAACAAGACAATACGCGCTTACGAATGTTACACACGGACCACGCAAGTCAGGCTCCCTAAACTCTAAAGAGTCCCTTTCGGGAAATCAAGCAATGTGCCCCCTGGAAAGAAACGAAAGAAAGCTTTTTGACCTCAGTTCTTGCGGGGCAGAAGCCAGGTTCGAATCCCTGGCCTCTTTCCCGTGGTGCCGCACCGGTGAAAGAGGTCGTATATCCCACAAGGGTTCCCTGCAAGTTCAAAGGCAAGTCCGGCCAGGTCGTTCTTGATCAGCTTCGAACCGTCGATTCGGTGCGGCTGACAAGGAAGTTGGGAAGAATCAGTAAACGAACAGGGGCTGAAGTTCTTTCCGTTCTGCAGGAGATATTCGCGGAATAAGTCTGACCCCGAGGCGCGGGCTGTTAGAGCGCTGCTCGGGCCAGGAAATCGAGGATCACCTGATTCACCTCGGCCGGCTTTTCAGCAGGGACCAGGTGGCCCGCGTCCTGGATGTGGACCCTCGAGGCGGTTTTGATCGTCTCTTCGAGGAAGATGCCGTATTTCGGTGGAGTGAGCTTGTCTTCTTCGGAGGTGATCACCAGGACCGGCACCTCGATCGAAGGAAGCCTCTCCATTACGTCGAAGGCGTCGCAGGCCTTGAAGTCGCCGAGCGCCACCTGAGGGTTGCCCCGGGCGGTCGCCTCCGAGATCGATCGTAGCCGCTCCGGGTCTGTCTTCTCCGAGGCGGCAAAGGCAAGGAACGAGTCGACGTAGCCGCTGAAATCCTCCTCGACGGTCTTCAGGATCAGAGGCTGGACCCGCAGCCGTGCCCCGGTTCCGATGAGAATCCCGGCATAGCAGGCGTCCGGATGGTCGAGCAGGAGCTGCTGGGTGATCGCCCCGCCCATGCTAAGGCCGCAGGGAACGGGCTTGGGCGCCTCGATGGCACGGATGAAATCCGCCACGGCCCGGGCGTAGTCCTCGATCGTGCCCATTCCGTCCCCCTTGCTGTCCCCGTGGCCGGGCAGATCGATGGCAACCGCATTCACCTTTCCCGCAAGGCCGTCGACTTGTCCCTGCCAGAGGACGTGCGAGCCGCCGGCGCCGTGGATGAAGATGAGCGTTGGCTTTGCCCCATCCAGGGGCCATCCTGACGAAACATAGGCAATTCCGTTCGCTTCCCTGCGGACCATTCGTGGACTCCTCTCTTCTTTCTCCGGTTGCGGTCCGCCATTCTTATCAAGTGCGGAACGGATTCTCAAAGCTAATCATCGCGAAGCGGTAAGCAGATGGAAAGCGTACGGCTCCAACCGCACATACAGGCCCTGGCTCTCCAGTTCTTCCGGCTCGCGTAGGTAAACCTCCTCCGGTTCTTCGATCCGCTCGCGCAATTCCACTCTGGGCCACCCCTGCCAGAATCCCTTTCGGAATCGCAGATACCCTGAGGCGACCTGCTCACTCTGGTTGACAGCCACTAGGCCGACTTCGTCGCCGTACCGGTAGGCGAAGCCGACGACGGGCCGGAAGCCCTCGTCTCCGCTGGAAGCAGGCGTCACGGACAACACGCAGGCGTCACCCCGCTTGAAGACCGGGTCCTTCGTTACGGCGAGCAGTCTCTGGTAGAAGGAAAATACGTCCGGATCGGTTGCCTCGTCCGGCTCCCGGCCGAGTTGTACGGGCAGCCGGGTCCTGAGCCCTTCCAGTTGACCGTGGTGAAAGAGCCTCAATCCGGGGGAGGTGGCGTGGAGGACGGCGGTGCTCCGGAAGGCCTGCGTCGGGAAGGCGGCCGCCAGGCGGTCCTCGTCGTGATTCTCGAGAAATCGAACCCTCCGGGAACGCTCGTCTCCTTCCTCCGCGAGGCCCTTCTTGTAGCCCATCATGTCAAAGGCCCGCAGCCGGTCGTACCCGGCTTTGTCGTACACGTAGTCGAACCCCATCCGGAGCAGCTCGGGCTCGAGGCCCCAGTACACTTCGGCCATCAGGAGGAAGTCCGGGTATTCGGCCTTCAGGGGGCCCAAGACCTCGGACCAGTACTCCTTATCGGGTGGTTGACGGCCCTCGGCTTCCATCCAGGCCTTCCAGGTCTGTTCGAAGATGCGGTTCTGGACGAGCATGGCCATGTCACAGCGGAGACCATCGCAGAGGTGTGCGATCCGCAGGAGTTGTCCGGAAACGGCTCTGCGGGTTTCCGCGGCGAGTGTGAAGACCTGGGCCGTGTCCGTCCAGGGCGGAAAATAGGGATCACGGCCGTGGGCAATCCATCTTTTCGTCCCGTCTGCGCACTTTGCCTCGAACGATTCCCCGGGCCCGAATCCGGAAGGGTCTTCCGCATGCACGTAACGCTCCGGATGGGCACGCACCCAGGGGTGGTCACGGGCGGTGTGATTCGGCACGAAGTCCAGAACGAGGGCGAGCCCGGCCTTGCGGAGGTTCTCCCGAACCAGGGTCAGGTCCGTGTCCGTACCCAGGGAGGGATCGAGCCTGTAGTCGGCGATCGCATAGGGGGACCCGATCACGTCGTCCGGGGTGAAATCAGGCAGGGCCTGCCGGTAAGCCTCCTGCAGGTCCGGATGGCTGCGCGCGATTCGGACCCCCTGCGGGCTGGGAAGCCACACGCCCATGAGCCATACGATATCCATCCCCAGGTCTCTTAGTCGCACCCACTCTTCTTGGGGGATCTGTCCGAGGGTGATTCTGTGCCCGACCTGGTGCGAAAGGGTCTCCAGCCAGACCCGGGCATTGATCTCATAGAGCTGTGGGTTTTCGGGCAGGGTCTTCATTCCGGACCTACTCCTTCCTGTTCCTTTCCGATCTTGTCAGCGTTGACCGTAACCATACCACAACAGGAGAGCCTCCATACAGCCCTTTGTGCGGGCCGGTACGGCCCGACGAGGGATGTCGCAATTTGCCGGGAAACCGGATAGACTGGCCGTGGACCCCTTGCTGGCAGGGTGCCCGGAGAAATGGTTCCGGGCGCGGTGAAACGCGAAAGAAAGGAGCTGTGCCGTGTTTGTCTGGGATATCTCGCCCGTAATGCTGACCCTCGGCCCGATCCAGATACGCTACTACGGGCTCCTGTTCGCCCTCATGATGATCGGCGGCTACTACATCTGGCAATGGCAGATGCTGCGAGGGGGGCACACGCAGCAGCAGGCGGAAGGGTTCTTCTTGTGGGGTGCCATCGCGGTGATCGGAGGCTCCCGTCTCGGCCAGGTCCTGTTCTACGACCCGGCTCGATACCTGGCCAACCCGATCGAGATCCTGTACGTGTGGCGAGGTGGGCTGGCCAGCCACGGAGCGACCCTTGGGCTGGTCCTGGTCCTGATTCTCTACGCGAGGCATCTGAAACTCTCGAAGCTCGAGGTGATGGACCGGTTCTCCATGTCCGCGGCCCTGGGTGCCCTCATGGTGCGCATCGGTAACTTCATGAACAGCGAGATCGTGGGCCGCGTCACCGACGTGCCGTGGGCGGTGAAATTCCCCCGCTGCATCTATGACAGCCGCCTGCCTTTCAATCATGTCCCGGCCCGTCATCCGAGCCAGATCTACGAGGTCTTTCTCGGCCTTTTCGTTCTCCTCTCGCTCTACTTCGTCGACAGGAAGTACAAGGAGGAGCGTCCCCTGGGCCTGCTGGCGTCGCTATTCTTCCTCCTCTACTTCTCCGGCCGTTTCATCGTGGAGTTTTTCAAGGAATACCAGACCCTGTCGGCGGACAGGTCCTTCCTGACGATGGGGCAGTGGCTTTCGATTCCCTTTGTCCTGATCGGGGCGTACGGGGTGTATCGATCCTATCGAGCCCCCGTTCCCACGTCCAGCCTGCGCCCGGCACCGGTGGAGAAGGCGAGTGATAAGAAGGACCGAAAAAAGGGCAAAGGCAAGCGCAAGAAATAGAGAGAAAAGCAGGCGGCGTTCGATTACTGGAAGGAGACGAAAAATGAATCGCGAGCGTATCGTACGGCTGGTAGCAGGCGCGTTCATCCTCTTAAGTCTGGCCCTGGGGCTCCTCCACAGCCCGTACTGGTTTCTCTTCACCGGTTTCGTCGGGCTGAACCTCTTTCAATCGGCCTTTACCAAGTGGTGTCTGATGGACGACATCCTGCGCAAGGCGAACGTGAAGAGCGAAGCGGAGATGCTCCTGGCGGGCAAGGCGGAGACTTCCTGAGACTTGAAGCGAGAACGATGAGTGGGAGAGAAGGCCCGTCCCCCGGTGTAGGGCCCCTGGATCGATCCGAGTCCGGCCAAGGACTCCACACGATTGTTCTGAGCGACGTGCACTTGGCCGACGCGGAGATCCCTCCCCCCAAAAACCCCCTGTGGAAACGTTTCAAGCACCCAGACCTGTTCGTCGACGCGAGCCTGGGGCGTTTGTTGGAAGATATGCAGGCGCGCATCCAGGGGCCCATCGAGCTGGTCCTGAACGGGGACATCTTTGATTTTGACTCCGTCATGGTCATTCCCGAGTCCCCCGCTTTTCACGTGAGCTGGCTCGAAAGAAAGCGCGGTCTGAACGCGGAGGAACCGAAGTCCCGGTTCAAGATACAGACGATCCTCGAAGATCACCCCGTATTCGTCCAGGCATTGCGGTCCTTCGTCTTGAACGGGCACCACGTGGTCTTCGTGATCGGGAATCACGACATCGAGCTTCATTGGCCGTCCGTCCAACGCGAGATCCTCGAGCACCTCGACCTGCCGGGCGACCTGCGTAAGCACGTTGCCTTTACCGAATGGTTCTACATCTCGGAAGACGACACGCTGATCGAGCACGGAAGCCAGTACGACGCCTATTGCCTCTGCCCGACCCCGGTCTTCCCGCTCATCCGGAAGGGTTCGAAGAGGTCGGTTCGCCTTCCCTTCGGCAACCTGGCCGGAAGATACATGACGAACGGGATGGGGTTGTTCAATCCGCACGTGGAGAGCAGCTTCATCATGTCCTGGGGCGAGTACCTCGTCTTCTTTTTCAAGTATCTCATCCGGACGCAGCCGCTGCTCTTGTGTTCCTGGTTCTGGGGGGCCACGACGACCCTGTTGGTTTCGATCGGCGAGGGGCTGATGCCGGCATACAAGAATCCCCTGCATTTTCCCCGGAGGATTCAGGCAATCGCAGACCATTCGAATGCCGCGCCCCCTGTCGTCATGTCCCTGAGAGAGCTGGCCGCCCACCCGGCCATCTTCAGCCCCTGGATGGTCCTGCGGGAGCTGTGGCTCGACCGGGCCCTTCTTCTTCTCTTGCTCCTGGGGCTGAGCTTCCAGATCTTCTCGGTCCTGAACGTGTTCGTGGACGTGTCTCT
>RCNC010000646.1_pt1 | contig 22426 bp, 19 predicted proteins | sample 2041301 | NCBI WGS metagenome assembly RCNC01 (sample SAMN09708231, study PRJNA481090) | Marine sediment metagenome, whole genome shotgun sequencing project. | biome: marine sediment; feature: ocean; material: sediment; isolation source: Sewage treatment plant 13A marine sediment (STP13A) ...
CATGACCATGACCCTGGAAGATTATAGGAAATGGGATCGCGCACTATGGGACGGTACGTTGCTTAATGCCAAAACATCGAAGCTGCTATATCAGCCTGGACGACTGGATAATGGTGAACCGGTCGCATACGGTTTTGGTTGGAAGTTAGACTATGATGAATACGGTCTGAGTGAATTATTTCACGGTGGCGGTGGTGGCCTGAAATCCAGTGCCCGAAACTGGATCATCCGGGATATAAGGGACCGAATTACTGTTGCTCTTTTCATCCGGGAAAACACTTATTTCACCAGGGAACGCAGAATACAATTTGCTGAAGAAATCCGTGACTACGTGCTACGTAGCGAGTAACAACCTCAACCGGGTATCAAATCAGAAGCGGTATTACTGAGGATATATACACCCACCAATATCAGGATGAAGGGTGTTACATAGGGGCCATAACGGTCTACGACATCGCTGATTTTGCGGTGTTTTAGCAGGTAGTAAGCCAGCCATCCAAAGACGCCAGTCATACCGAGAAATGTCAGTGCAATCAGGTAATCCGTCGCATCCGTGGATTCGGCAAGAAATATCGAAAATGTGATAATCGAGTCTGCGCCATTGCTTAGTTGGGTCGTCAGTACACTGAAGAAGACAGCTTTATTACTGACCTCGCTTGCAAGCTTGCCGGTTTCCCCGCTTTGTCTATTTTGAAACAACTGAAACAGAGCCATGATGCCCAGGGCGATGGGAACCACGCCAAGCATCCCCAGAGAATCTAATGGGATAAGATCGCCCCCTTCACCTACTACCACAGATATAAGGCCAATGAGCAACATGCCACTGATATAGCCAGTGGCAACCATTCTGGTGCGCTGTGGGAAACGCGAGTACAGGGCCACGAGTAAAATCAGGTTGTCCAGGTTGGTGCCAATGAAAGCACCCGCTGTAACCGCGATGATTGTTAAAACGTCATACATGTCTGTTGTAGCAGTCCCTCACTTAGCGGTGTCCCTGACCCATGACCGGTGTTTCCACCGTACTCTAACCAAAATCCGCTTCTGGTTCCAACCGCATACTCACGATTACGACTACAATGTAGGGGTGCATACCAAGAACGAAGCATTCCTCAACATCGAAAGCCAGTCAGGCAGGCTGGTGGTCAATGTTAAAGGTCAATGGATTTTTGACCAGGTTCTGGCGCTTGAAGAAGCGACCGCCAGTGTTTTACCCGAGGCAGGGCAGGTTGTCCTGTTCAAATGCGCGGGCCTGGAGGACATTGATATTGCCGGTGCCTGGGTGCTCTATGACCGAACCGAACAACTATCCGAACTGGGAATTAAATCCGAAATTACGGGATTCAAAGCCTCACATTTCAAATTTTTGCAGCACATTATAAATGCCGCGGCGATTCGCGAGTATGAAGCCCCGCTTGATACACCTGAGCGCCCGAAAGTCATACGCGAGGCGGTGGAGCAGCTTGGAAGTGCCACTGCCTCACACATAGAAGACCTTGGCCAGATAGCGCGATCTCTGCTGGATGGTGTGCGCAAGCCATCTTTGATCATAGTCGGGGAAACCATCAAGCAGGTTTACCATACGGGCGTGCAAGCCATACCCGTGGTGGTGGTGATTACCTTCCTGATCGGGATAGTCACGGCACACCAGGCAGCCGGGCAATTGGAAAAGTTTGGCGCGTCGGTATTGGTCGTTGACCTGGTCAGCATCTCTATTACCCGCGAAATGGGTGTCTTACTGGCTGCGATCATGGTTGCAGGTCGATCAGGAAGCGCATTTGCGGCGGCCCTTGGCGTCATGAAACTCAATGAAGAGGTGGATGCCATGCGGGTGTTAGGTTTGAATCCGAACCAGATGTTGATCATTCCCCGTGTTCTCGGATTGGTGATTGCTCTGCCGATGTTGACCATTTTTGCGGATGTTGCCGGTATTGCCGGCGGGGCAGTAGTTGCTATCGGATCAATGGGTATCAGCGGTCTTCAGTTTGTCGAGCGGGTGGCGTTCAGTACCGATTTGACCGACTTTTACGTTGGCCTGAGCAAGGCCCCGATTTTTGCCTTGCTGATTGCCCTGGTCGCTACCCTGCGGGGTATGCAGGTGGTGTCATCGGCTGAAGAACTTGGGATCAAAACCACCACGGCAGTGGTGCAGTCGATTTTCATGATTATTGTTGCAGATGCTGTATTCGCAACCCTGTTCACACATTTGGGGATTTGATGGGCACCATTATTTCAGTCAAGGACCTGGTCAATCAGTTTGGCAATCAGGTCATACACGATCGGCTTTGTCTGGATGTACAACGGGATGAGATCCTTGGTCTGGTGGGTGGTTCCGGTAGCGGCAAATCGGTATTGATGCGTAGTATCCTGGGTCTGCAAAGACCAAAAAGCGGCACGATTACCGTGCTGGGACAGGAGATCAAATATCACAAACCCGGGCCAAGCCGTTGTTGGGGTGTGCTATTCCAGGGAGGAGCACTACTCTCAGGTCTGACGGTGCAGGAAAATGTCGAATTACCCATAGCGCTATACTCGGATATGCCGGTAGAAACCCGACACGAACTCGCCAGCCTGAAACTTTTGATGACGGGTCTGCGCTTATCGGTGGCTGACAAGTATCCTTCGGAGCTCTCAGGGGGTATGAGAAAGCGGGTTGCACTGGCCAGGGCACTGGCACTGGAGCCCAAGATTCTTTTTCTTGATGAGCCAACCGCAGGTCTCGACCCAATAGCCGCAACTGAGTTTGATAACTTGATAACTTATCTGCACGATAACCTCGACCTGACCATCATGATGATTACCCATGACGTTGACAGCCTGTTCGGTATCTGTGACCGTATAGCGGTACTGGTGGATGGTGGTGTGGAAATTGGAACAGTGGACGAAATTCTGAAATCCGATCACCCCTGGATAAAGAGTTATTTTGGTGTGCAACGTGCACAAAGAGCCCGTCTTGTAATCAGGGAGGCCCGCAATGAATACTAAAAACTTTGCAGTTGGTTTGTTCGTTGCTGTCGGACTGGCTATATTTATTGTCGGCACGTTGTGGTTAACGGGAAGACAGGGTTCGGAACCGACAACCTACTATTCAATGTTTTTTAAAAAGGATGTCAGTGGTCTGATGTTGGGTGGACCTGTTTTTTATCTTGGTGTAGATGTTGGAACAGTGACCGCCATGGAGATCATACCCGGCGACCCGATGCAGGTGCGTGTAGATGCAGAAGTGTTGAAATCGGCTCCCATCAATTCCGGAACCTATGCCAGTCTGGCTTTGCAGGGAATTACCGGTGTGGCGGTTATCAGGCTAAGTGCCGATCCGGGTATCCATGAACACCTGCCAACCGACACAGACAGCGGTCATCCGGGCACAGACAGCGGATATCCAGTGATTGAAGTTCGTGATGCAGGTCTCAGTGCCTTACTCGCCCGCGCCCCCGGTGTTGTCGATAAGATCGATTCTTTACTGCTGCAGGTCAACCAGATCCTTGGTGAAGAAAACCGGCAATTTATAAATGATATGCTGTCTGATATCGCAACGGTCACAAGTGCATTGGCAGCAAGAGAGCAGACCATATCCGAGCTTCCCGTGTTGCTTAAGAAAAGCATTGAAGAACTGCAACTGAATCTCGAGCAGACAAAGGCCATGATTGGGAACCTCGAACCGGGCTTGGTATCCACGGTCGCAAATCTTGAGCAAACAACGCAAAACCTGGCCGACATGACCGGGCGCCTGGATACGTGGACGGTAACCAACGATACCGATATGAACGCATTTATGGGAGATGGGCTTGGCCAGGTCCCTGCACTGGTAACAGAGGCACGCGCGGCCATTCGGGAAGTTAACAAACTGATGAATGACCTGCGCGAGAATCCTTCAACGTTGATCTATAAACCGAATGAAGATGCCGTAGAGGTGGAGCGCTAATATGGTCAGGAATATTCCAGAAAAAACCTTTGTCCTTTGCCTGTTGCTCATCACGATTGGTCTGGGCGCCTGCGGCGGACTGACTCAAAGTGACAAGCCGGCAGTAACCACCTGGTGGCTTGAGCCCTTAACCGGTGAGGCACAGACAGTGAGCCCGGATCCAGTTGCCTCGGTTTCGGTATCAATTGCAGTTGTACCTGGTTTGGATACGGACCAGATACTGACCCTGTCTGACGACTCCGAGCTCAAACCTTATGCAGCTGCGCGCTGGGTGGATAATCTGCCTGAGCTGACCAAATCGCTGGTCAGCAGAACCCTGGAGGCATCGGGGAGCCTTGAAGTGGTGTCAGAGCGGGCGAGGGCGGTGCATAAGAAATGTGACCTGCGACTTGAATTACGGGAGTTTTTTGCCAATCTCAATTCATCAGGACAAACACGCAGTGTTCAAATCGCCTACCATGGCAGTTACCAATGTGAATCTGAAGCGTTGATACCAATTCAGATCAAAGCTTCTGTCCCAGTTCAGGACAACCGCATGAGAACAATTGTCGCAGCCTTCCAGCAAGCCATGAACAGCGCAATGAAGGATCTACTCAAAGCTCTCCAATCAAACAAAGAGTCTTGATCAGAGATTCACAAATTTAAGCTCCACCCGACCATCAGGGATAGGGATACCTGCCTACCCAGATTACTTGCCGTGCGCTTGATCCAATGCTTCACGAACCTTCATACCCCATCTGGCAAACAGACCCTTGATGTTCTCGACATGATTCTGCGGGCTAAGCTTTTTATATTCAGTGCCAATAGCTCTTTCGCCTTCAACCAGGATCAGCAGTTCGCGGGTTTTTGAATCGCGAAATTCTGCCGATATGACAACATCACCGGAACCCAGTGTTGAAGTCTTGAAATTGCCATCGTTTGCCGGTGTGCCGGGTTTCACATAAGGCGTGATGCTGAGCATTTCTATTTCGATCCGCATGACGTCAGAAGCAGGTTGAGAGACCATCGCGTAACCGCCTTTCACTTCAAGCTCTTTCTGCATGGCATCCATAAACCACTCCTGGATGGCCTTGACATTTTCAGGCTCAAATGACCAAACATCATCATTGTCCTGTTCCCAGGCTGGTTTCAGGACTTCAATATTGTCCATGTTCAATGGTTTAACCATTACTTTGTTGTAGACGGAAAGGTCGACACCTTGTTTGACATAGGATGCCGGAAGGTTTTTGGCAACCAGGGTGCTACTAACTAACAACAACATCAGGCCTGCGATCAGCATGGGACCGGTGGAAATGACACGCTTCATGGATGACTCCTTATACAGATCAATTAAAGGCTGCACTGGCAACCCGAAAAAAAACAGACACATACTATAACATGTAGAACCGATGATTTATCTCATCAAATACACCAGTGCGACGACAGCCTACGCCCCTTTGTTCCTGTAACCGATCCAGCTACCTACGAGGAGGGCCAGGACGGCCATGGTCCAGACGGTCACGGCACCTGTGGGCAGGTCAAACAGGGCAGAGAGCACGATTCCTGTCACATAGGCCAATGCGCCCAAAAAGTAACCCGTCATCAGGCGTCGCTGTCCGTGCAGTTTTTGTGTTGCGAGAGCGGGGATAATCAGGCTGGCGAAAACCAGATAGACGCCTACCAGTTGCACGGATGCGGTGACCGTAAATGCAAAGATGATATAGAATCCCCTGTGGCCGATCTGGTCATGCCATTTGAACCAGATCGTCAATAGCACTGCGTATAATCCGGCGATATAAAGCAGGGATTGCCAGGTTGACCACAGAATCTGACCAACCAGCAGATCTTTCAGGTGCTGTGCACCGTGCGGATTCTCAGCAAGAAGCAAGATGCTGCCGGTTGCCGCAAGAACAAACAGAATACCGATCAAGGCTTCCTGAGATTGCGGCCAACGTTTTTCAGTCCAGTGCAGGCCAGCAGATGCTAACAGGGCGGTGCTGACGGCAGATAGTTGCACTGCCCACATATGATCTTCCCAACCCAGGACACCCGCCGCCAATACACCCAGACCGGCAATCTGGGCGATCGCCAGATCAATAAAAATGATGCCACGTTTGAGTACTTCCTGACCCAGCGGTACATGGGTGCTGAGCACCAGCAAGCCCGCGACGATGGCCGGTCCAAGTATGGACCAGTTGAGCAAGTCGATATTCATGTGCTCTCAGCGTTCAGTAGACGATTAAGAATATCATCAAACCACTTGTACAGATCTGTTGCCTGGTCGGTTCCGCCGACCGTCAATGGCAGCAGGACCGCCGGTATGCCGGTGCGCTCTGAAAGCCATTTTGAGGGTTTTGCACTCTGAAATGGTGCCCGAATGATAAGGTCAGCACCACCACTGCCAAAACGATTTAACAGATCGGCAAGGTGGGTGGCGGTAGGTGGTATACCAGGCACAGGCTCCAGTGTGGCAACTTCTTCCAAACCCAGCCAACTCTCGAGATAAATCCATGATTTATGATGCGCGATGACCTGTTTCCCCCGCAAAACCGCGGCACGTTTTTCCCAGGCAACAACGGCGTTACTCCAGTCCTGACTGAAGTTCAGCAAATTCTGTTGGTAGGTTTTTGCATTGTCAGGATCCAGTTGGGCCATTCGTTCTGCCATGGCTTTAGCGACCAGCAAGATATTGTGTGGATTGGTCTGGATATGCGGGTTGCCCTGCGGGTGCACATCGCCCTGGGAACGATCGCTGCTGGCGGCAGTATCAAGCCGTTTCACATACATGCTGGCTTCGAGAAACCCGGGGCTACCCGGTAGGACATCGGGGTTGTTGCCTTTTCTTAATAGCATGGGTAACCAGCCAATCTCCAGTTGTGCACCGCTGCATACGATCAGGTCGGCACGTCGCACCTTCGAGATCAGGCTGGGTCGTGCCTGTATGTAATGTGGATCCTGCAGGGCGTTGGTCGCACTACTGGTTTTGATAATGGTTCCACCAATCTCCCCGGCAAGGGCGGACCATTCCGGTTCGCAGGTGAATACATTCAGGTCAGCTTTTGACGCCAGGGGCGCGAGTAACAGCATGCTCATAATAATGATTCTTTTCATCAAATGTTCCTCCATGCAGAGCGTGGCTTAAAAAGAGTGAGCACCGTGGGCACCGATGCTGAAAATATACTGCAAACCCCATTGCCTGTCGTCCTCATAACCGGCCTGGTCGATCGCGTATTGCAACCGGAGACGGCTGAATTCACTGTTGGACCAATCGGCCATCACTGTGTACCGGCGTGGGTCGTCATTTGCAGGCATCAAGGGTGTGCCTGTATACACGAGACCCGGGTTATCTGAAGAAAGCCGGTCATAGCGTGCACCGAAACGCCAACGTGGGAATGGCTGATAAACCGCCTGTAAATACAGACCCTGCTGATCCGTGTCATATGGCAACACACCGCGATCAGGCACGTCATAACTACCGTCCTCATTACGCCACATGTATTCGGCCTGGAAGATGAAATTACGTTGCCTGTTGTTGCCATTGGGTGCCCACTTCCAGACAAATTCTGCCATCATCATGTCAGACTGTCCGGTGAACAGGAGTGGCTCATCTTCATCGCCGGATGCACGTTCAATAGCATCAATCTGCAGGTAGGAAAGCCCGGCCTGCCAACTGTTGCTGAAGCCGACATCACCACCGGTGAGGGCATGAAAAGAGTAACTGCCAAAACCGGACTGACCTGCGCCGCCTGCGGGATATCGATCGCCCCGGAGAACCTCGGCCCCCAGTTCAATATACAGATCCGTCGGTGCAAGCCAACGCAATTGCAGACCATCATCGATATACCGGCCGCCTAAAAATGTCTTGTATACCAACGGTTGGTCGGAAAAATCCCAGTTATGTGAGTGCTTTCCATTCAGATAGCCGATATTGGAAGCAAATCGGCCCATGCGCAGGGAGAATCCAGCGGGCATCGCCAGGGTTTCAATCCAGGCGTCTTCGACTTCAATACCAACTTCGCCATCCTCAATTACGATGGGGGCCGTCAGCCAAGCGGTGAACTTGTCGTCTACATTGGCGGAGATATTGATCTCAATCTCACCCACCGATAGTCCATCTGCCGCCAGACCTGCTTCACCACCGAGCGGGAAGCCGGGAATCCCATAGTCGTCGAGGTCATTTTGATTACTCCAGGCCCGACCCTGGAAGATTACCCCGAACGCCGGGTTGAAAGCGTTGTTTCCCTGGCTCGTCATTTGACTGCTGGTAGGTTCAGGTTGCCAGCTATCCGCTGGTGGTGCAGCCTGACTCGCCTGTTGTGCGACGATAGCCTGTTGTTCCTCAGCTTTTCGCTCTGCTTCATCCAGACGGCCCTCCAATTGGGCGATACGTGTCTCATAGTCGGCACGCATCTGTGCCAGTTCCGCACGCAGGGCGTCTAATTCAGATTCGGGCTGCGCCAAAGCAGCAGGGGCAGTGCACATGAGGCATGCCCAAATAATGCCAAGGGATAAATTGCGCATTGGATATCTCCGTGATTGTGTTTTGAAATCATCCACCAACAAAAGCCGGCGAACATGCTAAAACGTCAGATCAGGAAATATGGGGTGGTGCCCGGCTTTGGTGGTCATGCAAAATGACCGGCAGGAGCAGGGGGGATGTGCGTATTTGGATTAAAGTGAAGCTGGCCGGAACCACGGTGAAAACCGTTAATTCTGGATTGATTGCAGTGTCTGGTTTTCCAGGGTGTAGACACAGGGCGCACAGCCCGGGATCTGTCGTTGTATGACTGGATATATGACCACTATAGGCCATATAACTGCCAACCAGCGTCAGCGCCAGCAATATACTCAATATTTGATGTTTGCTAAGCATATTTACAAATGCAAAGTTTGATCCCGGTATGTCCAGTGTATTTATGTTATACGACTGCTGCTTGTGTGTCACTGACATAGAACAAGCCTTGATCTTCCCCAATTGGAAGAATTTCCCAGTCCGTGCTTTTTTCACTATTTCGGGTCGTGGGAATGACAGCTTACATGTTAAAATCAGCTGCCGTTTCCAGGTGCTTCGCTGAAGCAATCCTGGCGTGGAAGTTCGGCGAGTTGACAGGTAGTACCGGTACAGCAATCGTACAGAAAAGGAAGTATCTGAATAATCATGAACGCTTTTGACCGCATGGTGAAATCAACTTTGAGTGGCGGTGTGCCGCTGACGATTCTTCTACTGGCAATAGTGGCCGGTATCGCGGCTTTGCAATTCACTCCGCGTGAAGAGGAACCACAAATTGTGGTGCCAATGGTCGATGTATTGATCGAGGCTCCAGGGCTCAGCGCCAGGCAGGTCGAACGCCAGGTTGCAACGCCTGTTGAAAAACTGCTTGCACAGATTCCGGGCGTTGAACACGTTTATTCCACCTCTCTTGCCGGCAAAGCCGCGGTTACGCTGGCATTTTATGTCGGTGAAGATCGCGAGATTTCCATTCTTAATACCTACAACAAGCTCTATGCCAATCAGGACAAGGTACCGGAGGTGGTGTCGCGTTGGATGTTGCGACCGATTGAGGTTGATGATGTGCCGATCATGTTGCTGGCGTTGTGGAGTGATGCGCCGGAGAGGTATAGCAGCTTTGAATTACGCAGGCTCGCTGAGGATGTATCAACCTATTTGCAGGGAATTGAACAGACCAGCGAAGTCAATATAGTCGGTGGACGTCCACGTACCATCCGGATTTTGATTGATCCGGAAAGCATGGGGGCCCGCAAGACCACTGCTGCAGATATTTTCAACGCCCTGCAAATCTCCAATGTATTGCGATTTGTGGATCAATGGGCATTCAATAATGAGTCCATCGTGCTCGAAAGTGGTGATTTCGTCCGCAGCGTCGAAGAGCTCAATTCTTTCGTGGTCAATGTTATCGATGGCACACCGGTCTACCTGGGTGACATCGCTGAAATCATCGATGGCCCGGCAGAGCCCGATCAGTACACCTGGATCGATTTTGCCCCCGGTCATCCGTCGTTCGAGGATGGCAACGATGTCTATCCGATGGTGAGTATCAGTGTTGCCAAGCAGGGCGGCAGCAATGCTGTTGCCGTGGCAGAGAACGTTCACGAACTGCTGGGTAAGTTGCAGCGGGAAGTTCTGCCAGCCGAAATTCATGTTGAAGTGATACGGGATTACGGAAAAACAGCGGATGAAAAGGTTAATAACCTGACCTCAAGCCTGGGTATTGCAGTGTTCACCGTGGTGGTTTTTATTGGTGTATTCCTGGGATGGCGACCGGCCCTGGTGGTGGGTCTGGCGGTACCGATTTGCTATGGCGTGTCATTGGCGCTTGACCTTGCATTTGGTTACACCATCAATCGGGTCACACTGTTCGCTCTGATTCTGTCATTGGGTTTGCTGGTCGATGATCCGATCACCGGTGTCGATAATATTTCACGTTTCATCCAAAAAGGCGGCGCTGATTTCAAGGACCTGATCGTTGCTGCAATGGCGGAAATTCGCGTTCCACTGCTGATGTCAACGGTAACCATCGTGTTGGCTTTTATTCCGCTGGCCTTCATTACCGGCATGATGGGTCCCTACATGGCACCGATGGCCTTCAATGTACCTGTCAGTGTCATCACCAGTACCGTGGTGGCCTTTCTGGTTACACCGTGGCTGGCGAGTCGCATACTGAAGGAAAGTTCAGTCCCAGGGACACAGGACGTTATTTCCACCGGAGATCGGGGCTTTTATCAACGCATGATCGAACCGTTGCTGAACGACCGGAGAAAGTCAAAACTGGTGCTCTGGGTGGTCGTGATCCTGTTTGTAGTAGTGGCATTGTTGCCGGTATTCCGTCTCGTGCCACTGAAACTGTTGCCATTCGATAACAAAAATGAATTGCAGATTGTTATCGATATGCCGGAAAGCAGCAGCCTGGAGCATACCGCCGCGATTGCCCGTCAGGTCTCTGCAGAAGTCGCCCGGGTACCTGAAGTTCGTTCGATTGCGACCTATGTAGGCATACCATCACCGATCGATTTCAATGGCATGGTCAGACGCTATTATCAAAGAATCGGCACCAATATGGCTGATTTGCGTCTGACTCTGGTTGACAAAGATCTGCGTGAACATCAGTCCCACGGTGTTGTATTGCGCCTGCGTGAACTGCTTGCGCCGATGAACATTGATGGGGTCAATATCAAGGTGGTTGAAGTACCACCGGGCCCACCGGTCATGAGTACCCTGGTTGCGGAGGTATATGGTGAATGGCTGACTCCCTATGACCTGCAACGACAGGCGGCAGAGACTTTAATGGCACGACTCAAACGTGAGCCATTCGTGGTGGAGATAGACTCGACGGTGCAAAGCCCGCAACAGCGTATGCGTTTTATCACTGACAAGCAAAAAGCCGCTTTATCAGGGGTGGCAACCGACGATATCAATAACACCCTGTTGATGGCCAATAGCGGATACAAAGCCGGTTTCCTGCAACTTCCGCGCGAGTCAGTACCATTGCCCATCGAGATGCGTCTCGCCCCTTGGGAGCGGACCGATATCAATGATTTTGAGCGTCTACAGGTCAAAGGCCGCCCCGGTATTGTGCAGCTGAGCTCGGCCCAGGGTCTCGATACTGCACCGCAACCGTTGATCGCCATCGGTGAACTAGGACATTTTGAGCACGGTCTGGTGGATCAAGCTATCCATCGAAAGGATCTGCGACCGGTCGTCTATGTCACTGCCGAGGTCTCCGGACGTACCCCTGCTGAGGTGATCGCCGATATCAGTGCGGACCTGGGCTCACTCGAATCAGACAGCAAAGACTGGCGTATGCGTAGTTTCATCGACAGCGGTGGTGACGACCCCTGGCATATTCCGGAAGATATATCGATCTCCTGGACCGGTGAAGGAGAATGGAAGATAACACTGGATGTATTCCGTGACATGGGACTGGCATTCGTTTTTGCACTGGTTGCGATTTTTATCGTACTGCGTATACAAACAGCATCAGCCACACTGTCATTGATCATCATGTCAGCCATTCCCCTGACCATTATTGGCATATTCCCGGGCTTCTGGATACTCAACATGGTTGGAGAGCGGGAAATAGCGGGTGCGCCGGAGCCGGTTTTGTTCACTGCGACCGCCATGATAGGCATGATAGCCCTGGCAGGGATTGTCGTGCGAAATTCGTTGATATTGGTCGAGTTTATTGACCAGGCCCGGGCACAGGGTCTGGCATTGAAAGAGGCTTTGGTGCAGGCCGGTGCAGTCAGAATGCGACCGGTTCTGTTAACTGCCGGAACCACACTGCTGGGTAACCTGATCATCACGCTGGACCCGGTATTCAGTGGTCTGGCACTGGCTATCATGTTTGGCATCATAGCCTCTACGTTATTTACATTAATCGTTGTTCCAGTGGTGTATCTGCTGGTATTCGACCGACCCGAGAAAGCCGGAGTCAAGAAATGAAAAAAATCCTATTATCTCTGTTGGCCATTGTTGCCTTGTTATTGATGATTGCGTGGATGGCGGGTCTGTTTGGCGAGAAAATACCGCCGGGCATCAATACTGTTGAGCAGACCAACACGGGTGATCCGATCACCGTAATGGCATCGGAAGTGACCATCATTGAGAAAGTGCCTGCTTCGGTAGAAGCAACCCAGGCAACCCTGATTTCATCCAGGCTGATGGCACGGATATTGACCGTCAGTGTTAGGGCCGGTGATACAGTGAATAAAGGTGATCTGTTGCTTGAGCTGGAAAACTCGGATATCAAGGCGCAGGTACAACAGGCAGAAGCCCGTATCAGGGCGACTTCAGCGCGGCTGAAAGAAGCCAGACAGAACCTGGACCGGGTCACGGAATTACAGGTGGGCGGTGTGATGTCGGTCGCAGACCTGGACAAGGCACAGGCCAACCATGAGGCACTGCTTGCGGATATGAGTGGTGCGGACCAGGCGCTCGAAGAGGCAAGTACTGCCCTGAGTTATACAAAAATCGTGGCACCGTTTAATGGACGTGTCGTTGACCGTTTTGCAGAGCCGGGTGATACCGCGCAGCCTGGAACAAAACTGCTGGCACTGTACAACCCGTTAAGTTTGCGGGTCGAGGCACAAGTGCGTGAACACCTGGCTCTGGGTCTGGAAGTTGGTCAGCCGTTGCAGGTGGAAATACCGTCCCTGGACAAGGTTGTGGATGCTGTCATCGAAGAGCGTGTTCCGGCGGCAGAACCAGGATCGCGTAGTTTCCTTGTAAAAGCGGGTGTCGCCTTTGATAAGAACATGTTGCCCGGCATGTATGCCCGTCTGCTGGTTCCGGCCGGTACCGGGAAACAAATACTGATCCCTGCAGATCGTGTTGTACATATTGGTCAGTTGGATCTCGTCTGGGTGCTTCAGGACGGACAGAGCTATCGCAGGTTCGTGCGAATAGGGCAGTTCGTTCAGGACGGTCAGGTGGAAGTGGTTTCCGGTCTGGCGGAGGGTGACATGGTATTGCCGTTGCAATAACCAATGGCAGGAATGTAGCTAACAGTGATATCTGACACAGATAGAAAATTAATGCGTCTGTATAGTATCAATTAGGTGAACTACATATATAATCAGGTTAAATGAGTTCTTTGAAAACCAGGAAAAGATTTCCAATTGGCCTGATGTTTTTCGTGCTGACACTGGCCATCTACAAGGCGGCTATGTTGACGGTCAGCATGATGGTGGATTGGCGCGCATTCCTGTTTCTTGTCGGTCTCGATGCCTTCTTTATAGCCTTGCTCTTGCTGCTTGTTCTGTTCCGCGGTTTTTCCAGCTCGAAGCTACTGCGTAGCACACTTTGGCTACTGCTTGTTTTCCTGTCGATGACATATCTGGTGGACAGCTTTGTTTTGCTGGCTTTGAATCAGCATGCGCCCTTGTTTGACATGGGCCGCTATGCGTTGGAACCAGGTGTGGTTCTGAGCTTTTTTGACATCAGGGCTTACATCGCGATTGTATTGCTACTGTTTGCCTTGTTCACCAACGGCCTTTTCACACCTGCGGTAAAGCGAACGCTTATCGCGTTGCTGGTAATCGCTTTGTCAATTGCCGGTTTTTGTTCCTTGTATGCACCACTGCCATTGACCCGCTATGCCATGCTAAGCCCGGTTAACCTGATGAGGATCATGAAGCCGCAACCGGTCGTTACATCCTATTCTGAAGAACAGATTGAGTTTTATGCCTCACATGCACATGATGCTGTGGAGATTTCAGCGACGAAGCCTGACATTATTCTGCTGGTTGTTGAATCCCTGTCCTCCATCAATTCAACCAAGGTTTCCGGTGCTGTCGGTTTCATGGATGGGTTTGATAAATTGGCAGAAGAGGGCATGCTGTTTCGGAACTTCTTTGCCAATCACCAGGCTTCTGAGGGTGGGATGATCGCCCTGTTGGGTGGCTATCCGCCCATACATTATCCAAGCGCAAGCCCATACATGTTTGATGAGTTTGCAATCCAGCCGTCGGTGATGGCTGAATATCAGAGGCATGGGTATTTTACGGAATTCCTGACCAACTCCGATCTTGGTTTTATCGGTCTGAATCACTTTCTTGATGGTCTGGATATTGACCGCAGTCGTGGTCGGGACGAAGTCGGTGCGATGAAAGATGCGCCACGTATTGTGCAGGATGCACCATCGGATGCACTGCTGTATGAAGAAGCACTGCTGACAGTTCAGCGCTTGTCATCCGCTCAGCAACCCTTTTTGCTGACCATGGCCACGACAAGTACGCACCTGCCTTATACGCACCCCGAAAATGGCGACGACACCCGGCAAGCCGTCTGGGAGTGGAGCCTGCGGCAATTAACCGGGTTTTACCAAACTTTGACTGAAACCGGTTTTTTTGAAAATGGCATACTGCTGATCACCGGCGATCACCGGCACATGCGGCCTTTGATCGAGTCGGAAACAACACGATATGGCGGCAGCGCCCGGGCGCGGATACCACTGCTGGTGATTGGTAATGAATATCCACCTGGTGAAATCGACGAACGGTTTTTCCAACAATCGGATTTGCTGCATATGTTGGGGAAAATCAATCAGGTGGATACACCACTTTCACCCCAGCCGATCTGGGTAGAGCGTTACAACCGTAAATTTGGCCGTATTGAGCTGATTGATAGTTTGAGTGTGTTTGATGAGGCAGATCACGGTCGCCACGAGTATCGCTTAAGGGCATCGGGTAACCGCATAATGTGGCTTGAACAAAAACCTGAATTTGCCCGTCGCCTGGAAACCCATATACACGCCCAGCGCAGTCTTCATCAACAAATGCGAAGCAATCAGCAATAACCGGTTTATGCCGGTTGTCGTATTAAACCCGGCTTTAACGTCTCAGCCGGGTCCGTGTTTCGGTGAATACGGTAGCCGGATACAGATGGTCAGGCCATGGGGTTGGGTCTGACTTAATTTAATTGAATGCTCCGAACCGTAGAGTGTGGCAAGACGTTCACGCGTATTCCGCAGTCCCACGCCTTTGGCGTTTGGGATGTTGTTGTTGAGTAGTTCGCAACCGGGGCCGTCGTCACTTACTTCAATTAATAGATCGCCGGCAAATACCTTTGCCGAAATATTCAGGTGTCCACCGCCTTCCGCCCGGGCAATGCCATATTTGATGGCGTTTTCAATTAATGGTTGCAGCAGCAGACTGGGGATAAGCGCATTTTTAGATTCTTCATCGATATTCAGTTGTAGCGAAAGCCGGTCTTCGAATCGTACCTTTTCTATATCCAGATAAAGTTGTAAGGCCTTTAATTCCTGCTCCAGCGTGATTTTTTGCATGGGATCGTTATCCAGTGAATAACGCAGAAAGCTGGAAAGCCTGGTGACCATGCGGTTGGCCAGATCAGTGTCTTGTTCCAGTATCAGGGTTGAGATTGCATTGAGTGTATTGAACAGAAAATGTGGGTTGAGCTGGTAGCGCAGCATCTTCAGCTGGGCCTCATGGGCCATGGCGGCGGATTTCAGAGCACTTTCACGGACTTCCTGGAATATTCGATAGGACTTGATTGCAAAGTATAATGCGCTCCAGATCGCCATCACCATGATGGGTGTGGTGTAAGACGTCATATACGATACTTTGGAATAAATCGCTGCCGCGTCGCCCATTTTCTCAAGCCACGCTTCCATATCCTTGGCATTTTCTATCCAGCCATAATATATGTAACTACGGGCCTCCAGCCACAAATAGCCGGCCAGAACACTTCCTCCGATGAATCCGATGGCCTGAATCCAGATGGCACGATTCCACAGCAAATGGTACAGGTAGCGAAGCGCCAGTGTAATGAGCATACCGATGAAACTGATGAGGGCAACGTAGGCGGCATAATGGGGAGCAGTTTCCTCCAGTATCGCTACCGTATACAGGTACTTGGCAAAGATTCCCCACAGCGCCCAACCACCCAGATGGAAGACCCAAAAGAGGTTTGGCCGGTCTTTTATTATAGTTCTCAGTTTCACGAAAACGATTTTACACCTTTGTCAGGCATCCGCATCCCAGCTTAACCCCATTGCCATGCGGTTTGTCTCAAAACAGGGGTCAATATGACACCGGGCACCCTGCTTTACGAGCCAAAGTCATCCGGAGACTACCAAATGCCTTTTGACAGTGCCCTTGGCCGGGATTACATTGACACTTCACTATGCAAACTACATGTCATGTCTTAATGCGTGTGCTGATTGGTCTGATGATCAGCTTCACAACCATATCCGCGCTTGCGCAGATGATGACAGCTGTTCAGGTCAATATTTTTGGCGATGGAAACCCGGAAAACGGTGTTGAAGACAATCGTGAACGGGTTTTGGGTGGTTGGAAAAAGGGTCGTGGCCTGGCTGACCAACGTATGAATGCGGGAACGGTCAAGTGCGATGGAAAAAACCGTGGCACGGCCATGGTTGTTGATACCCATGAATTTGCAGATGGTCTTAAAGGTGTTGTGCTTGCCAGCGCGGCCCATGTGTTTTATGACCTTGAGAAAAACCGTCACTTCAGACATTGCGAGTTTCATTTTCTGGCCCTGGCTGAGTTATCCGGTTACCGGGCAAAAATTGATTTAAACAATGTAAGAATGGGGGGCTATGATCCCACCATGGCAACCGGAGCTGTGGATTTCGGCGAAGGTGACTGGGCTTTTGTATATGTTCCCAGACCCTGGCGAAATTTTAATCCGGGTGAGGCGACAAGCCTGCGTGATTTTTCGTCCATACAGTTGGAATCTTTTCAGCAGTCTGGTGGTGAACTCAGGTTGATCGCTTTTGATTCATCCGAGGGTGTCATCAGTGCAAGCAGGAATTGCACGGTTATCGAGAGTGCTCATGATGATCTAGGCGGGGGTAGCTGGAAAGGCCAGTTACTGGATGATTGTGATTCGACGGACGGCGCATCCGGTGGTGGGATTATGGCCGTGATTAATGGTCAGCAGTATCTGATTGGAATCCGCAATGGATCACACTGGAGTGAGGGGGAGTTCCCTGGAAGTGAATATCCGCAAGGTCCACCGGATGGTTCAATCTGGAGTCGCCATAGCAACACCAATTTTGCCCGCGGCGTTGATTCTAACATGATAGATGAGTTTAAGAAGTTCATTAAAGATATTGAAAGAAAAGAAAAATATTTTTGATTTTATACTTATTTGAAACCTGTTAAAAAAATGCATATCAAATGCATGCAAAAGCGAATATTTGTACTATAATTAGAGAGTACAAAGACTGCTTTCATCTGTGTTTATAGAGTTTTAAGGGGTTAGCAGCAAACGCTTGGCTCGGGCAAGGTTCGTCCGGTGCAAAAAGCAGTAAAGCCAGTATGGCAATTCCTGACCGATAAGATGGGATTCACAGGCAGGAACAGACAGGGAGAACATTCGTCAGACTGTAATCAGCAATAGCTGGTTGCTCCGGTTTTGATCCATATTGTACCCGGGTCGCAAGACAAGGGTATACCATGCTGTTTTATACGACATTATTGATTACCAGTTTTCTTCTGACGTTGGTCATTATCGGGCTCAAGAATTTGATTGTGTTCGTTGCCAGGAAGGCTTTCATGCTTGGCAAACAGAATACTCATGTAGGCCCGACCGCTCATCTTGACCAAAAGACAATGGGCAGGGGTCTGAAAGCGGCATCTTCTGCCTGGGGAACACAACCTCATGCAACGCCGGCGAACCTGGCCAAAACCCACCCCGCAGCGGCACAGAACACTCCTTGGGGTTGGCCCGGTAACGGCCATGAAACACACGAGAACCATTCCAGGCCTGCTACGGCGAATGGAGCAACCCTCAGTGCCTACCTTGCGCGCAAGTATGACAAACGTCAGCCAGCGGCGGACTGGAAACGAAACATTGGCCGACCGGTCCGCGATGAGAGTTCGGCGTTAGCAGGTACTGCCTACAAACCAAGCGAGGATGCCATATCCAGGTATGGATTTAATAAAAAGGCTGATAAACCCTGGGGTTGGTGAAAACTGCTACTGATCAGTGACTAGACATTCCGGGAGTATAATATTTTCATTTCCGGGGATTTTGATACCCATCGACACTGGTTCTACACCCATGCTTTCTTCCGGAAACGGGCGTAGTAGTTCCAGCGCTTCGGGTTTTGGTGCTCTCAACCAGGTCTCAGCTTCAGCGGGGTCTCGCAGTATCGCTGGCGACCGATGGTGACCAACAGACTTTAGCACCTTGTTGGGTTCGACGGTGATAATGCTGAGGCTCATTCGCTTTGTGCCGTCGCTAGTCGTATACCAACTGGCTAAACCACCCAAAAGCCAGAATGAAGCGTGCAGTGGGAAAACTGCATAAGGGATTTGTGGATGGACACGGCTATCGAATTCGTAAAACCACGACACGGCTACCAGTACACGGAAGTCCTTGGCCCACGCGCCCATATATGAGGGTGCAAAGGGTTGTCCCTCACGCCGCAGTCGGGCGTTGGCTGTGGATATCAGCTTATTGTCTTTGTTGCGGGGTAGCTGTCCCCTTGACCAGTAGGGAAGGAATGGCCAGGTGGCCTCAACGGGGCGATCAGTCGCTCCATCAGCGTAGATGACCGGTAGGGTTTCCCAGACCATTGAGTCAGGCTCGGATTTTCGACGTAGCCGGGAAGGGGATATGTTTATTCGGTTGTCCGGATTTGCAGGCAGGGATTCAGGTGGGGTCAGGCTGCTGGCCCAGTTATAGATGTCTTTCCATTTAAGGTGTGAGATTGCCGCTTTTCCGCACATTGGCGTATCTTACAATAGCAGGGCAGGTTTCGACCAGATAATCAAATTGTGGTCCCGTAGGGTGGGTAACTTGTTACCCACGATTTACAAGTCGGGTTGGTTTTATACCCGTGGGTAACAAGTTACCCACCCTACGAGAACTCATGCTTTCGCCAGGATTACTTTGTAACTATCATTTGCGGCCAGTTCCACGCAGCGTCTGAAACTCTGTGACAACCATTTTTCATAGGGTAAATGGACGTTGGCAACCAGGACCAGCATGCCGCCGGGCCTGATATGCTCATGTACCGATTCCAGTAAGCGGGTACTCAAACGGCTTTCGGTCTTAACACCCGCATGGATCGGTGGATTACTGACAACAACATCAAAGCTGTTCTCAAGCTCTGACAAGCCGTCAGAAGCCAATACGGACCCATTCAAATGGTTGGCAGCGAGTGTTTCTCTGCATGAGCGGAGAGCCAGTGCGTTGGTATCCAGAAGGGTGAGGGATGTGTGCGTGCACCGGGCAGCGATACAGGCGCCTATAACGCCCGCTCCGCAAGCGAAGTCCAGTACATCTCCCTCCAGTGTCATCTCGGCCAGTGTGTCCAGGAGCAGGGCGCTGCCGGCATCGATACGCCCGTGCGCGAATACACCCGGGTAGGATATGACATCAATGGTGGCACCCTGGCAGTTCAATGCCCATTGCTGCCGGTAGTTGAGGGGGTTGAATGACTGTTGATTCAAAACAACACCCGCTTCATACAGGCTGCAATGACGCGCATTATCCAGTTTTCTGACCTGACCGAAATACAATTTCAAAAGCTTGTCAGCAGACTTGATACCGGCCTTGTTCTCACCCGCCAACCAGAGAACACCACCATCGGCCAGCAAACTGGCGGCGCATTCCAACATCATGTGTAACAGGGCTTTCTGACGTGGCAGGTTTACTATGATCCACTGGTATTTCCCATCATCTGCTTGTGGAAAGGCCGCAAACTCAATATCAGCGCCGGATTGCTGCAAAAATGAATAGACGCCAAAATCCTGGCTGAACAACTTGAGTGAAGTACAGTTTGATTTCGCCTTTAACCAGCCACCGTCCTTCTCCGGATTAATCCACAAGGTGGAATCACGAGGTTTCGACCGGTGCAGGTTTCTCTCAACAATTTGACTGACTGCATGCATGTCAGGTGAGCTTATGTCTCAGTTACACAGATGACCGCTGAGGTCATACTCATCGGCATCGGTGATCTTCACAAAGACAAGATCACCAGCTTGCAGGTCCTGACCGTCGTGTATATATACCTGCCCGTCAATCTCGGGCGCATCCGCAAAACTGCGGGCGATGGCGACATCCTCATCCACACCATCAACAAGCACCTGTTGCACACTGCCGACTTTTGCCTGCAAACGGTTACGGCTTATTTCAGCCTGTAACTGCATGAAAGCCTGTTCCCGTTCGGCCATCACCTGCGCAGGTACATGGTCGGGTAGTTCATTGGCACGGGCGCCTGCCACCGGGGAGTATTGGAAACAACCGACCCGGTCCAGTTGTGCCTCGTTGATGAAGTCCAGCAACTGTTCAAAATCGTCATCCGTTTCACCCGGGAAACCAACAATAAACGTACTGCGCAAGGTGATATCCGGGCAGATTTCCCGCCACTTCTTAATACGGACCAGCGCATTCTCAGCTGCCGCCGGACGTTTCATCATCCTGAGTATACGGGGACTTCCGTGCTGCAGAGGAATATCGAGGTAAGGCAGGATCAACCCTTCCGCCATCAGTGGTATCAGTTCATCGACATGTGGGTAGGGATAAACATAATGCAGCCTGACCCACGCGCCGAGACTGCCCAGTTCACGGCATAGTTCAGTCATGCGGGTTCTGACCGGTTTTCCACCCCAGAAACCGAGGCGGTATTTAAGATCAACACCGTAGGCAGAGGTATCCTGCGAGATCACCAGTAATTCTTTTACACCTGAATCGACCAGACTTTCTGCTTCTGAAAGAACCTGGCCCACCGGCCTGCTATCCAGTTTTCCACGCATTGAAGGGATAATGCAAAATGTGCACTTATGATTGCAACCCTCTGATATTTTTAAATATGCATAGTGTCTGGGTGTCAGTTTGATACCTTGCGGCGGTACCAAATCAATGAACGGGTCGTGATCTTTTTCAAATGGTGCGTATTGATGAACAGCACCAACAACCTGTTCGTATTGCTGTGGGCCGCTGACCGACAAAACCGCGGGGTGGAGTTCGCGAATCTCTTTCTCATCCACCCCCATACATCCGGTGACAATCACCCGGCCGTTGGCATTTAAAGCCTCGCCAATCGCATCCAGTGACTCCGCGCGTGCACTGTCGATAAACCCACAGGTATTGACCACCACCACGTCTGCGCCGTCATAGCTGGGTGCTATTTGATACCCGTCGGTGCGTAACTGGGTGAGTATACGTTCTGAATCTACCAGGGCCTTGGGGCAGCCAAGACTGACAAAACCAACTTTGGGACTGCTCATAGTCTTACTCATCCCTGTTATCGGGTTCAAAAAACAACCACTTCACGATTGGGAATTCCTCGCGAAATTCACGTTCAACCCGGTTGATGGTGTTGAGTAACTCGGTTTCTGATCCCGTCGGGCGCATTTTCGCCTTGATGGCCACCATGGCTTCCGGACCCATTTGCAGGGTCAGGTGGTTGTAGAGAATCTCAATTTCCGGACGTTCTTCCAGGTAATCTTTCATCATTTTGCATGTGCGTGGTTCCACACCCTGGCCGATAAGCAGGTCTTTTACCTCGATCGCCAGCAAGAACGCGATAACTACCAATAAAACGCCGATCAGTATTGTGCCGATCGCATCGTATATTGGGTTACCGGTGATAGCGGCAACAAGTATTGCGACCAGGGCCAGGCACAGGCCGAGCAGGGCGGCTACATCTTCACCAAATACGACTATTAGTTCACTGCTCCTGCTTTCATGAAACCAGCGTCTGAGTGACCGGTCGAAGCGTTCCTTGTTGACCGCCTGCATACAACCCCATAGCGATACGGACTCTGCAATGATAGCGAAGACCAGCACGCCGACCGCGATCATTGGTTGGGTAAGCGGCTGCGGGTGTGTGAATTTGTGTACCCCCTCGTAAATGGAAAACATACCACCGAGGCTGAACAGGATGACCGCGACCAGGAATGACCAAAAGTAGATGCTTTTGCCATAACCGAGTGGATAGTCTGAGTCAGGTGGACGCACCGACTGCTTCATTCCAAACAACAACAAAAGCTGGTTACAACTATCCG
>RCNC010000647.1_pt1 | contig 22421 bp, 17 predicted proteins | sample 2041301 | NCBI WGS metagenome assembly RCNC01 (sample SAMN09708231, study PRJNA481090) | Marine sediment metagenome, whole genome shotgun sequencing project. | biome: marine sediment; feature: ocean; material: sediment; isolation source: Sewage treatment plant 13A marine sediment (STP13A) ...
ATAGTAATTGCATCAAGAGTTTCGCTTAAGGTACCGATTTGGTTAGGTTTTATCAATATAGCATTTGCAATATCTTCCTTGATACCGCGATCCAGAATGGCGGTGTTTGTGACAAACAAATCATCACCGACTAGCTGTACCGTGCTCCCTATGGCCTCGGTCAGAAGTTTCCAGCCCTCCCAGTCCCCTTCGTCCATACCGTCTTCGATAGTGATTATGGGATAGGCGTCGGCTAGCTCTTCCAGGAACGCGCTAAATCCGGCCGCATCGAATGTCCGGCCTTCCGACTCAAGGTTGTAGACACCGTCTGAGTAAAACTCTGAACTGGCTACGTCCAGGCCGAGCAGAATGTCGTCCCCGGGTTTGAATCCGGCTTTTTCGATGGCAACCATGATGATGTCGAGCGCCGCGCGATTGGACGGCAAGTTCGGCGCAAAGCCGCCTTCGTCGCCGACAGTCGTGTTCATGCCCTGGCTACTCAACACGCTTTTCAATGCATGGAATATTTCCGCGCCATAGCGAAGCCCTTCTTTGAAGCTCGGAGCGCCGACCGGCAGGATCATAAACTCCTGTATATCGACGCTGTTGTCGGCATGCGCACCACCATTGATGATATTCATCATTGGCAGTGGCATGGTCGTGCTGTTTCCAAGATGTCGGAACAAAGAGATTTTTTTCGACTGCGCCTCAGCTTTGGCTACAGCGAGTGAAATAGCCAGCAAAGCGTTTGCACCGAGTCGACCTTTGTTGTCGCTGCCATCGAGATCGATCATGCACTGGTCAACCGCGCGTTGATTTTCGAATTCGGCATTCAACAATGCGTCACGTAACGCACCGTTTACGTTGGCAACGGCTTTTTGTACGCCTTTACCGAGATATCGAGACTTGTCACCATCTCTAAGCTCTACCGCCTCTCGCTTGCCGGTAGATGCGCCGGACGGTACCGCCGCTCTAGCAACACTGCCATCAACAAGCGTTACGTCTGCTTCGACCGTAGGATTTCCTCGCGAGTCGAGAATCTCTCGACCGCGTATATCAGTAATTTTGATCATTGTTACTCCGAATCGGGTACGCCGAGGCCATAATCTGCTTCGAGAAACTCGCTCTGTTTGACGGTAGTGTCGATCGACACCAACATTTCCAGTAATGCCGCCATCTTGTGCAGCGGCCAGGCATTCGGTCCGTCACTCAACGCTTTGGATGGATCAGGATGCGTTTCCATAAAGATTCCTGCGACACCGGCAGCCGTCGCCGCTCTGGCAAGCACGGGGATAAATTCGCGTTGGCCGCCCGAAGACTTACCCTGACCGCCGGGCAATTGCACTGAGTGTGTCGCATCGAAAACGACCGGACATCCTGTACCGCGCATTACCGCAAGGCTGCGCATGTCGGATACGAGGTTGTTGTAGCCGAAGGAAAAGCCACGCTCGCAAACCATGATGTCGTTATTGCCAGTGGATTTGGCCTTGTCGACAACGTTTTGCATTTCCCAGGGCGACAGGAATTGTCCTTTCTTGATGTTGACGGGCACGCCAGCACTGACGGCACGTAAAATAAAATTCGTTTGGCGACACAAGAATGCCGGCGTCTGAAAAACGTCTACTACGTCGGCCACTTCGTCCATAGGCGTATCTTCGTGTACATCGGTCAACACCGGCACACCTACCTGACGCTTCACCTCGCCAAGAATACGAAGCCCCTCTTCCATACCCGGGCCGCGAAAGCCTTCGGCCGAACTACGGTTCGCTTTGTCGAAGGATGACTTGTAAATAAAAGGCACGCCGAGTTTGGCGCAAACCTCTTTGAGAGTGCCGGCCGTATCGATCGCCATGCCTTCGCTCTCAACAACGCAGGTGCCAGCGATCAGAAAGATTTTGTGTTCGTTACTCGCGTCGAATCCACAGAGTTTCATGCTTCCGCTACCTTCGGCAGTGCGCCATCATGATGTTGTCTTGCCGCCGAGACAAAGCCCTTAAACAGCGGGTGTCCATCGCGCGGGTTAGAAGTGAACTCCGGATGAAACTGGCTGGCCAGAAACCAGGGATGATCCGGAATCTCAACCATCTCGACCAAATCATCGACTGAGGTGCCGGAGAAGCGCATTCCCGCCTCTTCAAGCTTCGCACGATAGTTGTTATTGACCTCGTAGCGATGTCGGTGTCGTTCTTCTATGCTGGTCGCGCCGTAGCTGGTGGCCGCGAGAGAACCCTCTGCAAGACTCACCTGCTGCGCTCCGAGTCGCATTGTACCGCCCATCTCCGACTCTTCGTCGCGTTGCTCCAAGCTACCCGCTTCCGTTTCCCATTCAGTGATCAGCGCCACCACTGGGTACGGAGTCGCTTTATCGAACTCAGTGCTCATCGCACCTTCGAGGCCGGCCAGGTTACGCGCCGCTTCGATGACGGCGACCTGCATACCGAGGCAAATGCCGAGATAGGGAACCCCGTTTTCTCGCGCATAGCGCACGGTTTCGATCTTGCCCTCAATACCGCGATCACCGAAACCGCCCGGAACAACAATGCCGTCCATCCCGCTTAAGCAGCCCGTGCCATTCTGTTCAATATCGCGTGACTCGATATAACTGATATTGACCCGGGTGCGCGTGTGAATGCCGCCATGTTGCAACGCTTCTACCAGCGAGATGTAGGCATCCTTCAAACCCATGTATTTGCCGACCAGCGCAATATTTACTTCGCTGCTCGGATTCTGCTTGGCCTCAACAATCTTGCGCCACTCACCGAGGTCTGCCGGCGGCAGGTCGAGGCGCATTTGCTGCACAACAATCTCGTCGAGGCCTTGCTCGTGCATCATCTCCGGAATCTTGTACAGATCATCCGCGTCATAAGCGGAGATGACCGCCTTCTCCTGCACATTGGTAAATAGCGCGATTTTCTTGCGCTGCTCCATCGGCAGAGGCTTTTCAGAGCGGCACACGAGGATGTCGGGTTGAATACCGATCGAACGTAATTCTTTGACCGAGTGCTGGGTCGGCTTGGTTTTGATCTCGTGGGCCGTCGATATGTAGGGCACCAGTGTCAGGTGCACATACATCACTCGGTCGTGCCCGAGTTCCACGCCCATTTGACGAATGGCCTCCAAAAACGGCAGTGACTCGATATCACCTACCGTGCCGCCAATCTCAACCAGGCAAATATCGGCGTCGCCGGCCCCTTTCCTGACGCTCTTCTTAATCTCGTCGGTGATATGCGGGATGACTTGCACAGTCGCGCCCAGGTAATCGCCGCGACGCTCCTTCGCGATCACGGTCTCGTAGATTCGACCTGTGGTGAAGTTGCTGTGTCGACCGCCCCTGGCCGTGCGAACGAAGCGTTCATAGTGGCCAAGGTCGAGGTCGGTCTCAGTACCGTCGTGCGTTACGAATACCTCACCGTGCTGAAACGGACTCATGGTGCCGGGATCGACATTAATGTAGGGATCGAGCTTGATCATACTGATGGTCAAGCCGCGCGCCTCAAGAAGTGCGCCAAGGCAGGCCGAAGTGATCCCTTTGCCGAGCGAGGAAACCACGCCGCCGGTAATAAATACATACGAAGTCATAAGCAATAACCAAAGCGATGACAGGCGGAAACAACAAAGGGCTGGAGCAAAGCACAGTGATATCGAAGTGCTTTTTCCAACCCTTGAAAAGACGCGCCGTCGTTGGACTAAAGACGGTGTAAAACGTTAACAGAACACCCGTATCGACACAATCAAAGACTAGTGAATGGGCGGTCTATCTTCCCAATAAATCGCGACGCCCGGTGTACTCGCCGCGTCCGCCGCCAGCCACAGATCGGCTACGGCGACCAGTTCATCGCCGGCGAATACCAATGGAATCCGATTACGCATCCAGGGGACGATACTTTTCTCTTGAAGTAAGTTCTTAAGAGTCTTCGTATGTGATTGATCTATCAAACGAAGTTTCTCGCCACCCTGCCGATATCGAAGCTCGAGGCCGCGCTCAAGCAACTTGGCATCCAGGCCCTGCGCCGCGTCTGGCTCCAGCCTGAGCGCACCGAGACCATGGCCTAGTTCAACGCGGTCGCAGCCTTTCGGCAACCTTGTATCTGTAGGATTTTCGACCAGATCCGGGGCCAGAAGGTACAAACAATTTCGGTAACGCCTGACTTCCACACCGCTCCATTTCAAGACCGGCTCTGCGTCATCTCGAGCCGCAACGACTTCGTCGAGCACTCTTTGTAGCTGTGCTGCCGAGGGTGTCGGCAGACCAAGCTGTCTAATCGCATAGCGCAGCACGTTTCTCTGTCGCTCAACCGAAAGAGACTTGAGTTCATCGACACGCAGACGATCATGTCTGTCACCCAGGGTCTGCGCGTCAATCGCGGCGAGATCATCCAGCAAAGACGCTGTATCACCTGCGATACGACTACTCCGATAGAGGCGCTTTGCGAGCTCGGGCCAGCGCGTCTCCAGCTTTGGTAATACTTCGTGGCGCAAGAAGTTGCGGTCGAATGAGTGATCAGAATTGGAAGGGTCCTCGATCCAACGCAGGTCATGCTGGGTCGCATATTCCTGCAATGAGTCGCGCGCGAAGGCGAGCATTGGGCGCGCCAGCCAACCATCCGCAAACGCCCTGATTGCGGCAATACCCGCGATACCGGCCGGGCCACTGCCGCGCAGCAGGTTGAGCAACAATGTTTCCGCCTGATCGTCCTGATGATGGGCGCTTAGAATCCAGTCACCGGGCGACATCAGCGACGCCAGCGCGGCATAGCGCGCATCCCGCGCTGCCGCTTCCTGACCTTTACCGGCAGCAACGTCGACGCTCACTCGCTTGCTTTGAAATTCGACACCAAGATCAGCAACGGCAGAGCGACATTGCTCGGCCCATTGGTCTGATTCTTGCTGCAAACCGTGATCTATATGAACCGCGAGCAGTGGAATGCCGTGCTGCTCGGAACGGGTCGCGAGAGCGTGCAACAAGACGGTGGAATCCAAGCCGCCGCTAAACGCGACGATATAGCGACTCGGTCGAGCGGTATCTTCAGAAAGCGCTGTTAGCGCATGCAGCAGGGCTTCGCTGTTAAAGGTCACGCATCTTTGAACTGACCAAAACTGGCCAGTCGCCGTTGGCGTTCGTCGAACAGTTGCTCAGGTGATAGTTGATCAAGATCAGCCAGGTTCTTCAGCAGCGCATTGCGGATCACCTCAGCAGTATCGGCTGGGTTGCGATGAGCACCGCCTAACGGTTCGGTTAGAACTTCGTCTACCAAACCGAACTGCTTGAGACTCGAAGCTGTAATTCGCATTGCTTCGGCGGCGTCTTCAGCCTTGTCCGCGCTTTTCCACAGGATAGACGCACAGCCCTCCGGCGAAATAACAGAATAAATGCTGTATTGCAGCATTAACAGTCGATCAGAGACACCGATGGCAAGCGCGCCGCCCGAGCCCCCCTCGCCGATCACGATACTAACGATGGGCGTCTTCAAACCTGCCATCAGATAAAGACTGTGCGCAATGGCCTCACTTTGACCGCGCTCTTCTGCGCCAAGACCGGGATACGCGCCGGGTGTGTCGATGAATGTCACCACCGGCATGCCAAACTTTTCCGCCATTCGCATCAGTCGCTGTGCCTTACGATAACCCTCGGGCTTCGGCATGCCGTAGTTGCGGCGTACTCGTTCCTTGGTATCGCGGCCTTTCTGATGGCCGATAAGCATTATAGATCGTCCGTCGATACGTCCGGTACCGCCGATAATCGCAGAATCGTCCGCATACATTCGGTCGCCGTGTAATTCCTGGAAATCCGAAACGATCAGGTCGATGTAATCCTGCGTATACGGGCGCATCGGATGACGCGCAACCTGAGCAATCTGCCAGGCGCTGAGTTTGGCGAAAATGCTCTTGGTGAGTGTTTCGCTCTTCGCTTTGAGGCGCGCGACTTCCTCATTGATATTGATCTCGGAATCGTCACCGACGAAGCGCAGCTCCTCGATTTTAGCTTCGAGTTCTGCGATAGGTTGTTCAAATTCTAGGAATTTTAGGTCCATACGTTCTAACGATCCGTGCCCCGAAGAAGGACTCTACATTATTTCCCGGCCCGGTGCGTAGAGCAAGCGGACATTCTTGGAGCCGAGGAGCTCACCTAACTTATCGCGTAATTCCCGACTTGGCCTAACCGCCCACTCCGGCCCGAAATCCAGACGCGCAGCCGCGGTACTGCCCGTGTACTGCACCACCACACCACAACTGCCATCTCGAAACGGCAATAGCGCATCGTGAAGCTTCACCAGCAACGCCTGTCCCTGTCCATTGGGCGCCAGGCTCAACACCATCCCCTTGGCCCGCGACTCAATGACGCGATCAATATGCAGAACATTTTTGACGTTGACGGTCCAGCCACCCTGGAAATCGTCGTAGCGAAGCGGTCCGCTGATCACAACGATCTCGTCTTTAGCCAACAAGTGCTGAAACTCCTGGAACGCTTCGCTGAACAAGCTGACTTCCATGCGTGCGGTGTCATCATCCAAAACGACACTGACGCGATTGCCGCGCTTGCGTACATCAGACACTAACCCGGCAACGGTTACTTCGCGACGAGACTGGGCGTAGTCACGCTCGCCCTTGGTATTCTGCGGCGCCGGTTCGGCGATCAGGTCAGCGAGTTTGCCATCCACAAAATACATCGCGTCTATTCGCACTGCGTCGAAAGGATGTCCGGCGAGATACAAACCGAGAGCTTCTTTCTCGTAATTAAGAAATTCACGCTCCGGCCACTCAGGGACCGCTACGATGGCAGGATCGTCGTCGACTACCGTCGGCGCATCAAGACCGAACATATCGTTCTGCCCTGCCGCTTTCGCACGCGCTTCCTGATCTGCGCTCGCCATCGCTTCTTCGAGTTGTTCGCTGAGCCCGCATCGCGATTGACCGAAGCTATCCATTGCACCGGACTTAATCATGGCCAGCAATGCGCGCTTGTTGATCTTGTCGTGATCGACGCGGCGACAAAATTCGATCAAGCCGGAGTACGGCCCGTTTTTATCGCGTTCAGATACGATAGCCTCTACCGCTGCCTTGCCAACACCCTTGATCGCGCCAAGGCCGTACAAAATTTGTTTCTCGTCCGCGACACTAAACGTATACGCGGAGCGATTGATATTCGGTGCCAGTAAAGCAAGTTTTTGTTTGCGGCAGTCGTCCTTGAGCGTCACGAGTCGATCCGTGTTATCGAGATCGGCACTCATCACTGCTGCCATAAAAGCTGCTGGATAATGCGCTTTGAGATATGCCGTTTGATACGCCAGCACGGCGTACGCAGCGGAGTGAGACTTGTTAAAGCCGTAAGCCGCAAACTTCTCCATGAGATCGAATATGCGAGTAGCTGTATGCTCGGCAACGCCGCGCTCGGTCGCACCCGACATGAAAATCTCGCGCTGCTTCGCCATCTCCTCGGGTTTCTTCTTGCCCATCGCGCGCCGTAACAGGTCTGCACTGCCCAAGGTATATCCTGCGAGCAGCTGCGCGATCTGCATCACTTGTTCCTGGTACAAGATCACGCCGTAGGTGTCTTCAAGCAGCGGTTTCAGGTCCGGGTGAAAATAATCAATTTCGCCCTGATTTTGCGAATGCCTGCGCGTGATGTAGTCGTCAACCATGCCTGACTGCAAAGGCCCAGGACGAAATAGCGCGACCAATGCAATCAGGTCATCAAAACGATCAGGTCGCATGCGTTTGATGAGGTCGCGCATGCCGCTGGACTCGAGCTGAAATACCGCGGTAGTTTGAGTGCTACGCAGTAGCTCAAAAGTCTTGCCATCGTTCTCGGGAATGTCGTTGATGTCGAAATGCTGATCCGGAAAGGTCTTGTTAATGATCCGTTCCGCCCAGTCGATGATCGTGAGCGTCTTGAGACCCAGAAAGTCGAACTTCACAAGACCGACCGCTTCGACGTCATCCTTGTCCAACTGCGTGATGATCTGACTACTGCCTTCTTCACAGTACAGGGCGGTGAAATCAGTTAGCTGTCCCGGTGCGATCACTACACCACCCGCATGTTTGCCGGCGTTGCGTGCGATACCCTCCAGTGATCTCGCCAAATCAATCATCGCGGCGACTTCTTCGTCATCGCGATACAGGGTCGCGAGCTCATCCGACTGCTCAAGCGCCTTTTCGAGAGTAATGCCGATGTCGAACGGCACCAGTTTGGCGATGCGATCCACGAATCCGTAGGGCTGGCCGAGCACTCGGCCCGTATCACGAATAACTGCCTTTGCCGCCATCGTGCCAAAGGTGATGATCTGCGCTACCTGATCACGGCCGTAGCGCTCTGCCACATAGTCGATGACTCGGTCACGACCTTCCATACAGAAGTCGACATCGAAGTCAGGCATCGACACGCGATCCGGATTCAGGAAACGTTCGAACAGAAGATCGTGGTGTAGCGGATCAAGATCCGTAATGCCAAGCACCCACGCGACCAGCGAGCCTGCACCGGAGCCGCGACCAGGACCTACTGGTATCTCGTTTTCCCTCGACCACCGAATGAAGTCCGCAACAATAAGAAAGTAGCCAGGAAAACCCATGCCAGTAATCACGCCGAGTTCGATTTTAAGACGCTCGAAATACGGCGCGCTGAGTGCGGCACGTTCTTTGTCGGGCGTTAAGTTGTGCTTGTAGATCTCTTCCAGCTTGCCCTGCAGTCCACGTTCCGCTTCGGCACCGAGAAAATCGGATTCCGTTTGCCCCTTCGGCACTGGAAATGCCGGCAACACACTATGGCCAAGCTTGAGGTCGAGATTGCAGCGACGTGCAATTTCGACGGTGTTTTCAAGCGCGGACGGCACGTCGGCAAACAGTTCAGTCATCTTCGCTGAACTGCGCAAGTACTGATTCTCGCTGTGGTTTCGGGGTCGATCGGGGTCTGACAAGCCGCGCCCTTGTTGGATGCAAACTCGAGCCTCGTGAGAATTGAAATCATCACGACTTATAAAGCGCACATCATTACTGGCGACGACCGCAATATTTTCTGCGACTGCAAGTTGCAGACTTGCCTGAACGCATTCCTCTTCGCCGCTGCGACCGGTTCGAATTAATTCGAGGTAGAAGCGATCACCGAATATAGACCGCCAACCGTCCAGCAGTCGCTTCGCATCGTCCGCATGATCATTCAACAATGCGCGGCCGATATCACCGTGCATGCCAGCGGAAAGCGCTATCAATCCTTCGCAGGTCTCCTGATTCAACCACTCACGACGCGCCTGTGGTTCACCGCGAATCTGCCCTTCGCGATAAGTGCGTGAAACCAGGCGCGTTAAATTTCGATAGCCCGTATTGTTTTGACACAACAAGATGAGATGCGACGGACGATCCGGCTCGTCCTCATTACTAATGTGAAGGTCAACGCCGATGATTGGCTTAATGCCCGCTGCCATGGCTTTCTTGTAGAACTTCACCATGCCGAACAAATTGTTTTGATCGGTCATCGCGACCGCCGGCATGCCGTCAGCCGCACAATGCTGCATCAATGCAGGAATTCGTACGGTGCTATCGACCAGAGAAAACTCGGTATGCACGTGCAAGTGCACGAACGGCGTATCGCTCACAGCGCCATCCTTACGGGCGCGAAGCTGCGTCTGTGGTGTTCGCACGGACCGAAGTCCTGCAATCTCTGCCGATGCACCTCAGTGCCATAACCCTTGTGTCGTGCAAATTCATAGTTCGGGTACAAATGGTCGATGTCGATCATGATCTGATCACGGGTTGTTTTCGCAATGATAGATGCTGCACTAATGGCAGCAATCTTGTCGTCGCCACCGACGATCGCTTCGCCTTTGATGTGTGTCGAATCAAATTTTAGGTTCGGCAGACGATTTCCGTCGACCTGCACTGCAGTCGGCGTAACGCTAAGACCTAAAATTGCCCGGCGCATGGCGAGCATGGTTGCCGCCAATATATTGATCGCATCGATCTCGGCCGGATCTGACCAGGCAACCGCCCACGCGACTGCGCATGCTCTGATCTCTCCTGCTAAATGATCACGCCGTGCGGGGCTAAGCTTTTTCGAATCTGCGAGGCCGGCGATCGGTCGGGCCGGATCAAGGATCACGGCCGCAGCGACGACAGGCCCTGCCAGGGGGCCTCGTCCGGCTTCATCGACCCCTGCAACAGGGCCATCTGAATTAAATAGTTGTGGCTGAATCATGTCTGGCGAGATCTATTACGGCATCGGCGGCTCTTTGGTCCGCATCTAGCGCAAGTTCGGTACGCAGTTTAGCAAACTCGCGGCTGATCTCCGCCCGCCGTTGGTCATCATTCAGCATTGCGTACACTTCCGCGGCAACCGCCTGCGGCGTGACCTCCCACTGAATCAACTCGGGGACCAGCGGCTTATCGGTCAGGAGATTGGGCAGTGTGTAGTACGGAGCCTTGATCAGCTTGAATATTTGGATTATTCGAGCCGAAACTTCCGCAATCCTGTAGGCGGCAATTGTTGGCTTGCAGAGCAACGCAGATTCCAGAGCCGCGGTCCCTGACGCCAGCAATACAACCTCGGCGGCCGACATTGCCTCAATCGAGTCGCCATCTATTAGCTTAAATACATCCCGGACACCTGCGTCCTCCAACTGTTGTTCAATCAGGGGTCGAAGTTTTGCAGTGGCTACAGGAGTGACAAAACGAAGATTGTCGTTCTCGGCACTCAATAATGCTGCCGCTGCCGCGAATATCGGACCGAGCCGCTTAACCTCACTGGTACGACTACCGGGCAACACGGCGACGACTGTCTTGCCATCCAGGTTCAACATTCTGCGCGCGGATTCCGCGTCAATATCGGTCGCAAGACTGTCAGCTTTGGGATGCCCCACGAACACCGCATCGATGCCCTGCTCGTCGTACAGTTTTTTCTCGAACGGCAAAATGCAAAGTACTCGATCGGTCGCCTCTTTGACGGTCTTGATACGTCCGGCGCGCCACGCCCAAATTGAGGGACTAACGTAGTGCACCGTTAAGATCCCGGACTTACGTAATGCCTTTTCCAGCCCAAAATTGAAGTCCGGTGCGTCTATACCAACGAACACATCAGGCGGCGATTTCTGCCAGCGCCGGATCAGGGACCGACGCAGCTTTAGTAGCTTTGGAATTTCGGCGATCGGTTCGATCAAACCCATGACTGCCAACGCTTCCGCATCGTCGAGTCGCGCACACCCTGCCTCGATCATTGCGGGACCCGCTACACCTTCAAACTGGGCTTCCGGAATCCGGGTACGGATGGCACGAATAAGGCCCGCGCCAAGCAGATCGCCGGACGCCTCACCAGCAACCAGGGCAATCCGCATGTGGGCTAGCGAACGATGCCGCGCTCAGACGAGCGCAACGATTCAAGAAGTATATTGAGTTCAGGTTGGTCGGCGCAGCGTTGTTCGATTTCTGTGATCGCCTCGTCAAGCTTCAAACCCTTGCGATAGATCAATCGATAAGCATCTTTGATGTTCTTGATCTGCTGCGTATCGAAGTCGCGGCGCTTCAGGCCTTCGCTGTTTATTCCACGCGGCACACCCGGCGTACCCGACACCATCGTGTAAGCGGGGACATCGCGGTTTATGCCACAATACATACCGAGAAATGCATGCGCGCCAATCTTGCAGAACTGGTGCGCACCGGAAAAGCCGGCCAGGATGACCCAGTCGCCGATAGTGACATGGCCAGCCAGAGTCGTGTTGTTAGCCATGATCGTTTTGCTGCCAATATGGCAGTCATGCGCTACATGCACATAAGCCATGATCCAGTTGTCATCGGCCATGGTGGTTTCATAGTCGCCCTGGGTCGTGCCACGACTGAAGGTGCAGAACTCTCGAATCGTGTTGCGATCGCCGATGATCAATCGGGTTGGCTCGTCCGCATACTTTTTATCTTGCGGGTCGTCACCGATCGAGGCGAATTGATATATATGATTATCTTTGCCAATGACCGTCGGGCCGCTGATAACAACGTGACTTTCAATTCGGGTCCCGCTGCCGATTTCGACGTTCTCCCCAACAATGGAGTACGCACCAATCTGGACGTCATCGGCGATCTTCGCGCTGTCCGCAATAATGGCTGTTGGATGAATCACGTTTCGCCCTTCTCCAGCTTCTTCACACGCTCCGACAGCAACGCCAGACGCCGAACTCTGGCTACATTCTTGTTCCATTCGCCCGATGGCTCCGCAGAAAAATTCGACGCGTAGCTGCCGGGCTCGGTAATACTCTTGGTGATCAGTCCCTTACCAAGAACGATTACGTCATCGCAAATCGTAAGGTGGCCCGCGGCCCCCGACTGACCGGCGAACATGCAGCGCTTGCCAATCGTCGCGCTGCCGGACAGTCCAGACTGGGCCGCCATGGCAGTATGGGCGCCTATACGGCAGTTGTGCGCTATGTGGACGAGATTATCCAGACGAACTCCGTCTTCGAGCACCGTATCGCCGACCGCACCGCAATCAATGGTAGTGTTTGCACCGATTTCGACATCATTGCCAATGCGAACGCCACCGAGCTGTGGAACTTTCACCCAACCCTCTGCTGACATCGCGTTACCGAAACCGTCGCTGCCGATCACACTGCCGGGATGGATCAGACAACGTTCTCCCATAACAACGCTACGAACAATTGTTACATTCGCTAGCAAGCGTGAACCAGCTCCAATTTCGCAACCCCGTCCGATCACGCAACCCGGTCCGATATAGCAATTGTCGCCAATCACCACATCCTCCGCTATCGTCACGTTCGCAGCGACTTGCGCGGACGTCGCAACCGACGCGCTCGCCGCAACGCTCGCATGATCATGGATACCCGCTTCGATCGCAGCTACGGGGTTCAGAAACGACGCGATACGCGCATAGCACGCGTATGGATTATCGTTGATGAGGCAGGCCGTAGGGCAATCATCTGCATCTGCGGCACGCAAAACAACAGCTGCAGCCTGGGTGGCTAGCAGCTGTTGTTTGAATGCGCTGCTTGAAAGAAAGCCCAGCGAATCCGGCGTAGCTGTGTGTAGCGATGCAACTCGACGGATCTGAATATCCGCATCGCCACGCAATTCGCAGCCGAACTGAGACGCAAGTTCTCCGAGGCTAACCGCCATGATTGTCAGTCACAAAGGGACCTCCAAGACTGGCCCGCCTGACGACGCCGAAATTAGCGTGCGCCTGTCGCCTGGAAGTTCGCTTCGACGGCCTGCAGAACATTATCCGTAATATTTACTGCGGTGCTTGCATATAATACGCCGTCGCCTACAACCAGGTCGTAACCTTCCGCTTCTGCGAAGTCTTGAACTTCTTTCAACAAAGAACGCTGCAACTTGCCGAGCTCTTCGTTTTGACGCAGGTTCAGGTCTTCACGAAATTCGGTTTGTAAGCGAGTCACTTCACGTTGCAGGTCGCGTAGTTCTTTTTCCGCGTTGCTGCGTTCTGTCTCACCCATTACGGCGTAGTCTTTCTGTGCTTTCGCCTGCAGGTCTTCGAACGCCTTTTGCTTGGCGGCAAACTCACGCTGACGCGGTGCAAACTCTTCCTGCAACGCATCCATTGCCGTTTTCGTTTGCGGTGCTTGTTCCATCAACGCTTGAATGTTAACTACCCCAACCTTCAATTCCTGCGCAGCAGCCGGCAATGAAAATGCACCAACCAACGCGATGCCGAGGATTACTTTTAAAATCTGATTCTTTACAAAACTCATAAACTGTCCATTCCTTAAAACGCTTGACCAATTGAGAACTGGAACCTTTCCAGCTCATCTCTGTAATACCTGTCGTTACCAGCATACTCATTAAGCGGGAACGCGTAGCTGAAGCGAAACAGCCCCAGCGGCGCCAACCATTGTACGCCAATACCAACCGATGCACGCAGTTCTTCGTACGCCGGCTTGTACTCTACGGGAGAGCCCAATTTGTCGGTAAATGCCACTTCACCCGTATTAAATACGTTGCCCAGGTCGTAAAACACGGTCGCGCGAACCTGTGACTGAAATTTTCGCGGAACCGGCAGTATAAGCTCGAACTGACTCGCAAACATCACGTTTCCGCCGTACGGATTGCCAAAACTATCTCTGGGGCCGAGAAACGACTCGCGAAAACCGCGTACCGACTGCGGCCCACCGCCGAAGAACTGCTTGAACGGCGGCAGCGCGGTAGTGTCATTGACCGCCTTACCGACCGCGGTTTCGACATTATACCGAAAGGTAAAGAGGCGGCCTAATTGAAAATACTTGGTCAGATTGTAGCGCGCGGTGTAGTACTCAACATCACTGCCTGGAATGGTCGCTGCAAAGACGATCTGCTGCCGAGTACCGCGATTCGCAAACAACGCCCGGTTGCGGCTATCGTAGGTCCAGCCCAACACCAATTCGATAGAATCGTAAGCGGTGCCGAAAAATACGCCGTTGGTGCCAACGTTCTCAATGAACGGGTCGCCGTTGTTCAGAACCCAATCCTGCGCCTGTTGGGTACTGTTGGTTGATGCGAGCAACTCAGCATGCTGATAGTTCAGGCCGTACGACAAATTCTGAAATTCTGAAATCGGATAACCGTAGTCGAGCGTTGCGCCGGCACTTGTCGTAGAGAAATCCGAAGACGCTGACGTAAACTGCGTGACTTCCCTATAATTGATACCCATGGTTCGCCGCACACCATCCATGGTTCGATACGGGTCGGTATGTGCCAAGCTATAAATTTTCTGAAATTTGCCCGAGATCAATTCGAGCGCAACGCGATTTCCGGTCCCTAGAAAGTTGGTATGGATAACACTGCCGTTGAGCAATATGCCCTGCGATTCAGAAAAACCGAGGCCGCCACTAAACTGTCCCGGCATTCTGTACTCGAGATCGAAATCGATATCGATAAGGTCAGGGCTGCCTGCTACAGGAACGTTATTCGTCTGCACCGCTTCAACATACGGCAGACGTTGCAGGCGCACCTTTGATCGCTCGACCAGGCGATTCGATAAGTAAGCGCCTTCCATTTGCCGCATTTCACGGCGTAAAACTTCGTCGTCAATCTGGTCGATGCCGTTGAAGTTGATCTTTCGAACATAAACGCGGCTCTTCGGATCGACGTAAAAAGTTACCGTAGCTTCCTTAGTATCGTGATTAAGCTCTGGTACCGGATCAATCTCGGCATTTGCATAACCCAACTCGCCGAGCCGAAAGCCCATCAGTTCGGTAGATTGGGTCAACATGGCCTGATTAAAAATCGAGCCCGGTCGTGCCAAAACCATCGCACGTAGCTGCACCTCCGGAATAACAAGGTCACCCACCAACTTCACATCAGAAATCGTATACAGCTCACCTTCATCCAAACCGATGGTGATGAACATGTCCTTCTTGTTCGGCGAAATCGCGACCTGTGTCGAATCAACGCGGAAATCTGCATAGCCGCGATTCATGTAGAACGACCGCAGGTTCTCGAGATCACCCTCCAGCGCTTCCTTGGAATAGCGATCATCCTGCTTGAACCAGGACAGCCAGTTTGCAGTCTGCAACTCGAGGTTCTCGCTCAGGTCCTCATCCTCGAAGATGGAGTTACCAACAAGATTCACCTGACGAATCTTGGCGCGCTCACCCTCGACGATGTTAAAGCCAACTCTTACTGTATTGTTTGGTCGGTCCAGTACATATGCGTCCACCACAACCGCATACTTACCGCGATCGTAGTACTGCTCCAGCAAAGCACCTTTGACGTTTTCAAGAATTGAACGATCGAAGGTACGCCCTTTCGCCAGCCCTACTCCACGCAGAGACTCCGTCAGGTCTTCGGTCTTGATGTCCTTGTTACCCTCGATTTCAAAACTCTCAATCGACGGTCTTTCCTTAACAGCGATGATAAGAGAATCACCGTCGCGGCGAAATTCGACATCCTCGAAGAGCCCCTGCAGGTAGAGCGAGCGGATAGCTTCCTGTATCCGTATGTCGTCAACCGTATCGCCGATGTTTATCGGCAAGTAATTGAACACAGTACCTTCTGATATTCGCTGCAGGCCCTCTACGCGCATGTCGCGAACAACAAAGTCATCGGCCAATGCTGCAAGCGGCAACAGTATGCATGCAGCAGCGACAGACAATCGCTGCAAACACCACGCCGTAAATGGTTTTTTGTTGCTCTCTATCATTGTATTGCAGCTATCCCAAAACTCTTGTTATGTCATTGTAGAACGCAAAACTCATCAGGAGAATCAGCGCCAGAATGCCGAACTGTTGACCCAAAATCTGCGAACGCTCCGATAACGGACTGCCCTTCAACAACTCGACAGTTTGGTACACGATCTGCCCGCCATCAAGTACCGGAACCGGCAAAAGGTTGAGCACCCCCAGACTGATACTAATCAGGGCCAGAAACTCCAGGAACTCACTGAATCCTCGCTCCGCAGAGCTACCGGCGAAACCCGCAATAGCAAGTGGCCCGCTGATATTCTTACTTGACACTCTGCCCGTGATCATCCGACCGAGCATTTGCAATGTGAATTTACTCGTATTCCAGGTTTTCGCGACGGCGAGCCCGATCGACTCTATCGGCCCGGGATCGTCGATGAGGATTCCGACTCCTAGCAGGCCGCGTTGTTCCCCATTGACTGCATGCGACCCGAGCATCGCATAGGTCGTTTGACGCCGACTATCGCGCACGTAGTCAATCCGAACCCTGTCGCCCGCTCTTGGCCCCACGACGTCGACCAGATCGCCAAATCCGAAAATAACCTCATCCTCGACTTGAACAATGCGATCACCAACTTCAAGCTCTGCATCTGCGGCGGCCCCGTTTTCCACAAGACTGCCAACGAAAGCAGGCGCACCGGGCGATAAACCCAGCCCATCGAAAATGACACCGGGTTCAGTTAGCCGGGACGAGTCCTCCCCGACATCAATTGCGACGCTACGTCTTTCGCCCTGCCAATCTTCGAGCGTAAGGGGAATAGAACCGGAGCCGGACATTTCGTCAATCATCGCCATCAGCGCCGAATTCCAGTTGAGTACTGGCTTGTCGCCCACAGCAATTATCCAGTCACCTTTCTCCAGGCCTGCATCTGCCGCATACGACTGCGGTTCAATTTCGCCAACTGACGGACGATATGCCGGTATACCCTCCATGGTCAGGAACCAGTAAGCGATGATGGCGAATATCAGATTGAACGCCGGTCCTGCCAGCAACACAGCTATGCGCGCCGGAATTGGACGATGATCAAATGCGCGACCCTGATCTTCAGGCGCAATATCGCCTTCACGTCCATCGAGGAAACGCACATAGCCACCCAACGGGATAGCGGAGAGACAGTATTCGGTCTTGTCCTTACCACCGACCCAGGTCGCAATAGGCTTGCCGAAACCGACCGAAAAGCGCAGCACCTTCATGCCGCACCAGCGGCCAACGATGTAGTGCCCATACTCGTGAATCGCCACCAGCACGCTGATTGCGACGACAAATGAAACAAGATTTGTCAGGAATTCACCCATGAGCTATTTGTACCTGCGTATTCATGCTGTAAGTATTGACTAAACTCGCGGCTGGCAGTTCCCGCCATAAGTCGGGAAGCATAACTTTGCTAGTCTGAATAACGACTGAACATCCATTCATGAGAGACCCACCCAGGCAAGCCCCAGCGCGAATAGCGGCGCCGCTGCGGCTACACTGTCGATGCGGTCGAGCACGCCACCGTGCCCCGGAAACAAGGTCCCGCTGTCTTTGACGCCAGCGGTTCGTTTGAACATGCTGACCGTCAGGTCGCCGACGATGGACAGCGCCCCTGCAGCCAGACAAAAAGGCAGAACCACCGCCAAATCCGTTTCGACCCATACCGAGCGCAACAGCGTAAGTAGAACCACCGCGAGCAAACCACCGATCACACCTTCCCAGGTCTTACCCGGGCTGATTTGCGGCGCGAGTTTCACGCGCCCCATGGTCTTGCCGGCGAAATAGGCGCCGCTGTCCGCTACCCAAACAATAAGCAAAGCAAACAACAGGATCATCGGGCCCGCCGCGTATAAAATCATCAACGCTATGTAGAGCGGCACGAGCACCAATACACCCGCTATCCAGCGCATGGCTTGCGGAACAGGCGTCGGAAAGAAAAATGTCCAAATCAAAGCCCCGAACCACCATAGCAAACTCAGCATTAGAATCTGTTCTGTCCAGGCCGAGAAAAACAAGACCGTAACCGCAAGTAAGCCAGCGACCAACGCGACAAACGTGATCCGCACGCCCACTCCAGCGTTGCCAAGAAACCCGGACCATTCCCAGGCGCCCGCCACGATTAAAGCGCCCAGCGCGATATGCATAGCAAGCGGCGGCATGGCGAATAACAGAACTCCCAATACGGCCAATGCGACGAGCGCGGTTATGATGCGTTGCTTCACTAGCTCGCCGCCTCTACCTGATCACCGGTGTTACCGTAACGCCGTTCACGATTGGCAAAAAATGCAAGAGCGGCATCAAAATCCTCTGCGTCGAAATCGGGCCACAAGGTATCGCAAAACCATAATTCTGCGTACGCCAAATTCCATAGCAAGAAATTGCTGATGCGTTGCTCGCCACCGGTGCGAATTAACAAATCCGGATCCGGCATACCTGCCAATTCCAGCTCATTCGCAATCGCATCGTTATCGATGTCACCAGCCTCAAGTTCACCTGCCTCGACCTGCGTCGCCAGTTTGCGCGCCGCATTCACGAGATCCCAACGGCCGCCATAGGCGACAGCCACCTGCAGGCGCAGACCGGCATTGTCAGCAGTCTGCTTCTCGGCGGTAGCAATCATGTCAAGTAGTCGCGGCTGTAGCAGGTCACGCGCTCCAATAAATTCGAGTCTTACTTTATTACGATGCAGCTCGTCGACTTCTCGTCGCAGAGCTTCAACAAATAAACCCATAAGCTTGCTGACTTCTTCCCGCGGTCTGTTCCAGTTCTCACTGCTGAAAGCGAATAGCGTCAGGTAGCTGACGCCACGTTGCGCAGCAGTTTTGACGATTTTTCGTACCGCGCTAACACCGGAGCGGTGCCCGAGATGACGCGGCATCGAGCGTTTCCTCGCCCACCGACCGTTACCGTCCATAATGACCGCGACGTGCACTGGAATGTTTGAGTCCGATGTCACCCTATACCTCGAGCAGCTCGGCCTCTTTGTCCGTCAGCACTTTGTCGATCTCTGCGACGAACTTGTCTGTAATCACCTGAATCTCATCTTCGCCACGGTGTTCGTCGTCTTGACCAATCATTTTTTCCTTGAAGAGATCTTTGATGTCTCCGATCGCGTCGCGACGAATATTGCGCACTGCGATTCGGCCGCCTTCGGCTTCATTACGAACTACACGAATCATGTCCTTGCGCCGTTCTTCAGTGAGCGCTGGCAATGGCACGCGGATCACAGTTCCGGCAGTTGCCGGGTTCAGGCCCAGATCGGAATTCATGATCGCCTTCTCGATCACGGACACCATATCTTTCTCCCACGGCGTAACCGTCAGCGTTCTTGAGTCTTCAACGCCAACATTGCCCACCTGATTCAACGGCGTTGGTGACCCGTAATAGTCCACCGTAATATGATCAAGCAAGCTGGTATGTGCGCGACCGGTACGCAGCTTGGTCAACTCCTGCTTCAAAGCCGCGACGCTCTTGGCCATGCGATCACTGGCATCTTTTTTGATTTCATCCAACACAATACTTGCCTCTTCGTTGTGGCGACCTGCTTGTTCAGGCAGTTACCAGGGTTCCAACTTCCGCACCAGACATTGCGTGCACCAGAGCATCGGCGCGCGTCAAATCAAAGACGCGTAACGGTAATTCGTTGTCTCGGCACATGACGATTGCGGTCGCATCCATCACCGACAGCTTATCTGCCAGCACCTTGTCAAACGACACAGTGTCATAGCGTTTCGCATCGGGATTGCCGACCGGGTCCGCGTCATAAACGCCATCGACTTTAGTTGCTTTCAGGAGAATATCCGCGCCGATTTCAATCGCGCGCAAACTTGCTGCTGTGTCGGTCGTAAAAAACGGGTTGCCGGTGCCGGCTGCGAGAATTACGACGCGCCCTTTTTCGAGGTGCCGCACAGCACGACGGCGAATGTAGTCTTCGCATACATCGTGAATCTGCAGCGCAGACATTACACGAGCATAAACACCGGCTGATTCCAGCGCGTCCTGAATCGCGAGAGCGTTCATGACGGTCGCCAACATGCCCATGTAGTCGCCAGTAACCCGGTCCATGCCGGAACGCGCCAGACCAGCACCACGGAAGATATTGCCACCACCAATCACAATAGCGATTTCAATACCGCTTTTTTGCGCCGTGGCGATCTCGGTCGCCATACGCTGGATAACGCTGGGCTGAATACCATAGTCCAGACTGCCCATCAGCGCTTCACCGCTGAGTTTTAGCAGGACACGACGGTACGGGACCGGGGAATCACTCATCAGCATGCCTTTTGTTGTATTCGAAACAGCTGCCAGGCGACTATTCGAGGCTCGCCAGGCGGCCGTAGATTCTATCAAACTACCCTTTGTTCTTCGCGTCTTCGATTTGCTTCATTACTTCGTCTGCAAAATTCTCGACTTTCTTTTCGATACCTTCGCCAACTTCGAAACGAACAAATGCGGTCACAGTCGCGTTCGCATTGCTCAGGAGTTTACCGACATTGATGTCCGGGTCCTTAACGAAAGGCTGCCCTACCAGCGTGATCTCCTTGAGATACTTGTTCATGCGCCCGGTAACCATCTTTTCGATGATCTCAGCTGGCTTACCAGAACCTTGCGCTTTCTCAGTTTCGATACGGCGCTCGTTCTCAATCGTTTCGGCTGGAACACCCGACTCATCAATGCAAGTCGGATTAGTCGCAGCAACATGCATCGCAACGTCGCGAGCCAAAGCTTCGTCACCACCGTCGAGCGTAACTACCGCACCGATGCGAGCACCGTGTGTATAGCTTGCAATAACACCTGCAGACTCAACGCGCTCGATACGACGCACACTGATCTTCTCACCCACTTTAGCGATGAGCTCAGTCCGCGCTGCTTCGACCGTGCGGCCGTCAGCTAACTCTTGACCTGAGAATTCCGCAACGTCGGTCATGCCTGAGGTCATAGCAGCTACTGCCACCGCGTCCGTGAAGGCGAGAAAGTTTTCGTCTTTCGCAACGAAATCCGTCTCTGAGTTTATTTCAATAATGACCGCGCTGTTGTCACCCTGCGCAACAACCACACGGCCGTCTGCCGCTACTCGACTCGATTTCTTGTCAGCTTTTGCCTGACCCGAGACGCGTAGGACTTCTGCCGCCGCGTCCAGATCACCATCGACTTCAACCAACGCTTTCTTGCATTCCATCATGCCCGCGCCAGTGCGTTCGCGGAGATCTTTTACCATCGATGCACTAATCGTCATCGCTGGATCCTTCCGCTTTCTTGGCTACTTTCTTGGCCGTCTTCTTGGCTGCCTTTTTAGCGGTTTTCTTGGCCGCTTTCTTGGCTACCGTCTTTTCCGCCGCTGGCTCTTCAGTTGCTGCTTTCTCTTCTGCAACTGCCTCGACCGGTGCTGGAGCTTCTGCTGCTACTTCTGCTGGAGCCTCTGCTTCTGCCGGAGCTTCTGCTTTTGCTTCTGCCGGAGCTTCTGCTGGGGCCTCTGCAACTGCTTCTGCTGGAGCTTCTGCTTTAGGCGCAGCCACTTTCACGTTTGCCTTTTTCTTAACGGCCGTTTTCTTGCCAGCTTTCTTCTTGCGACCAGATGATTTCTTAACGTTGCCTTCTGCATCGAGCTCGACAAATTCGTCTTCGCCCAGCGCAACTTCAGGAAGTGATGCTTTACCGTCAAGAACAGCGTCAGCGACCATGCCTGAGTACAGCTCAATGGCGCGCATTGCGTCATCGTTGCCAGGGATAATGTAGTCGATACCGTCCGGTGAACAATTTGTATCAACAATCGCAACAACAGGAATGCCAAGCTTGCGTGCTTCGCGCACAGCAATATCTTCATGATCAACATCAACGATGAACAGTACGTCCGGCAATGTTGTCATTTCCTTAATACCGCCAAGACTGCGCTCAAGCTTTTCCTGCTCGCGACTCAGACCAAGAATTTCTTTCTTGGTCAAGCCATCGAAACCGCCTTCTTCCGCCATCTTTTCGAGATTTAGGAGGCGCTTCACAGATTGACGAATTGTCTTGTAGTTGGTGAGCATGCCGCCAAGCCAGCGATAGCTGACAAAAGGCATACTTGAACGTGCCGCATGGGCGCGAACGGATTCGCGAGCGGCACGCTTGGTGCCAACGAACATCACCTTGCCGCCGTCAGCAACAGTTGCTTTGATAAACGCGCAAGCTTCACGAGCCAAGGGCAGGCTCTTTTCAAGATTGATGATATGGATCTTGTTACGTTCGCCAAAGATGTAGGGTGCCATCTTCGGGTTCCAGTAACGGGTCTGGTGACCAAAATGCACGCCAGCCTCTAGCATTTG
>RCNC010000648.1_pt1 | contig 22410 bp, 17 predicted proteins | sample 2041301 | NCBI WGS metagenome assembly RCNC01 (sample SAMN09708231, study PRJNA481090) | Marine sediment metagenome, whole genome shotgun sequencing project. | biome: marine sediment; feature: ocean; material: sediment; isolation source: Sewage treatment plant 13A marine sediment (STP13A) ...
TCCATAGAGGTTATATCCCGACAGTCCGTCCCCACCCAGGTCGAAGCCTTCGAAAGGTGATGGACCAATGTCATCGTTGTAGTGTCCCAACCATCCCCAGTGCAATCTGGCCATAAGTACCAGGTCACCGATAAGGGCATGGTACCAGTCGGCCTTAAACATCCAGCGATGGTACTCCACCCACTTATACTTCTCCGCATCTCCGATGGTGGAATAATCCGTTCCCGGATTGAATAAGGAATAAGGCGGTGTGATCTGAAGGCTCACACTCAGGTTGGAACCCCTCCTGGGATAGATAATCTGATCCTGGGAGTTTCGTCCAAGCGTAATGGTATAAGAGAAGTTATTAAAGAAGCCATTATCCACCAGGAACAATCCAGGATAATCCTTCACCTTGTATCGCTGATATGAGAAAGCGTTGTAAAGTGTAAAGAAGTCATCGGGCCAGGTAAGCCTCTTACCAAGTCCAACCGTAAATCCGGTAACCGAATAGTATTCATCTTTGATGGCATCTCCTCCACCCTGCCAGATGGCATAGGGGTTCCGGTTCATTTTGGAGAAATAACCAGATACAGAAAATGAGTTTGGTTTCTTGCCTCCGAACCAGGGTTCTACAAAGGAGAAATTATAAGATTGGTATACTTTCCCATTGGTCTGTGCCCTCAATGAAAGGGTCTGTCCGTCGCCCGAAGGCACCGGTCGCCAGGCTTTGGGATCAAATATCCTGCTTGCTGCAAAGTTGGAGAAACGAATCCCGATGGTACCCACAAGCATTCCTGCGCCATAGCCACCCGATACCTCCAACTGATCAGTAGCCCGCTCCACCAGTCGGTATTCAATATCCACAGTCCCGTCGGCCTGGTTTGGAATGGGATTAGGCTCAATCTGCTCGGGGTCGAAGTGACCCAGGTTGGCCAGTTCCCTTACAGTACGGATTAGCTCCGACTTGCTGAACTTATCTCCCGGCATAGTTCGCAACTCCCGCCTGATCACATGCTCATTGGTCCGGGTGTTTCCCTTAATGATCACATTGTTCACCAGGGCAATTTCACCCTCGTAGAGGCGCATTTCATAATCGATGGTATCATCATCCACACTCACTTCTACAGGGGTAAGCTGGAAAAAGAGATAACCATTATCCAGATAGACCCCATTCACCGCATCTTCATCAATAAAGAGGCGTTCGTCCAGCACCTTCTGGTCAAATACATCTCCCCTTTCTATTCCAAGCACCGCATTCAGCAGTTCAGCAGGAAATTTGGTGTTTCCGATCCAGTCAACATCCCCAAAGTGGTACCTGTTCCCCTCTTCGATGGTTAGGTAGAGCTCAAGACGGCTCCTGTTATCAGGAAGCACTGCAATGGAATCGGAGACAATCTTTGCATCCCTGAATCCATTTTCATTATAGAAAGCAATCAGTGACTTCTTGTCCTCCTTATACGCGTCAGATACCAGCTTGGAGGCTTTGAAGAAATTAATACTCACCTGCTTTGTATCCTTCATCTTGCGACGAAGAACCGTTTCCTTGAAATTGTCAGCTCCGACAAAGAAGATCTCATTGATCTTTACGCGCTCATTTTTGCGGACAAAGATCTCCATCTGTACCATATTCACCCTTAAGGTGTCGTCGGTAAGAACAATGGAGGTTTCGCAGTTAAGGTAGCCCTTCTCTTTGAAGTGATCCCGGATAATCCGCTGCGTGTTATCCATAATGTCAGCGGTGACCTGCTGTCCATTCCTTAGGTTGATCTTTTCCCTTATATCCTGGGTTTCAGACTTCCCGATCCCGGTAAGTATAAGGCGCGACATACGCGATTGCTCGGTGAGGTAGATATCCAGCCAAACGCTGTCGCCCTCTATCTTTGAGGCCGTAATGCTTGCATCGGAGAAGAGTCCCTGGCTCCAGAATTTCTTCAGTACATCGGTGACCTCATCGCCTGGAAGGGTGATGGTGTTTCCTTTCTTCAGACCCGAAAGGCTAACCAATACCTCCTTCTGGATAAACTCGATGCCACTTACCGTCACATCTGCGATCACATATTCTTTGGGATTCTCATAGTCCATCACCTTTAGGGTGTCGTGGCCCACCTTTTCCTGGGCTGCCATACCTGTAGCGATGATCGAGAGTGCTATTAGAAGAAAAAATCGTTGTCTCATTCCTGCTTTAACTGTTATTTGTAAAAACCCTGGGCTTTTCAATTACCTTACCGAATCGTCGCTCCCGTCGTTGAAAATCGATAATGGCTTCATAAAAATGCTCCTTGCGGTAATCGGGCCACAATACTGGTGTAAAGTAGAGCTCCGTATAAGCAAGTTGCCAGAGTAAAAAATTACTGATCCTTCGTTCACCGCTGGTTCGAATAAGCAATTCCGGATCGGGCATCGCTGCAGTAGCCAGATAGGTTTCTAACAGGCATGCATCAATGTGATCCGGATCCAGCTTGCCTGATTTGGCATCGACACACATCTGCTTTACTGCATCTGTAATTTCCCATCGTCCACTGTAGCTAAGTGCCAGTACCAGTGTAAGACCGGTATTTCCCGACAGTGAATTCATGGATTGTGTCAAATGCCTTTGCACGCTTTTTGGAAGATCAGTAATATTTCCAATTACTAGCAGGCGGACATTATTCTCGTTTAGTCTTTTGGTCTCATTGGTGATGGTGTTGGTGAGCAAGGTCATCAATCCATCAATTTCTTTGTGTGGTCTTTTCCAGTTTTCGGTAGAAAATGCATATAGGGTGAGGTATTTCACACCCAATTCTCCCGCAGCTTCCACTACCTGGCGAACAGACTCCACTCCGTTCCGGTGCCCGAAAATGCGCTCTCCGCCTTTCCTTTGGGCCCATCTACCGTTGCCATCCATAATCATAGCAATGTGCTGTGGAAGGCGTCTTTTGTCTATTTGTTCACTCAAATTCATTATTCGATCAACTTCACTTCAAAAACTGTACCCTATTTCTTTCCGTATGTAACATCATTGTAAGTGGGACAGTCTTCCCGGAAATTAAATATTTTGTAAGTCAGGAATATCCCGGTAAACATATACCAGTCGTTATTCCCCACCGATGTTTGCACCTCTTCTCCTCCTGCATTAGTCACCCCGTCCAACAGGTCGGTAAAGCTCTTTCGCATGGTCACTTCCACTCCACCGCTCAATTTCTGACCAAGATTCAGTTTGAACCCTCCCCCGAAGGGCAGGTAAAGGTGCGATACTGCATCTCCTGAAATGTTTAAACTGTAACCCAAACCCGCTGATACATAGGGTGTATACTTGGTTTTTCTGTATGCAGTTTTATAAGGCCACCAGTTAAACTCAAAATCAAGGCCCAAATCTACGAAACTTGACTGAAATTCCACCTCTCTGTTCCCGAAAACTTCACCAGAACCGGTCAGATTGTAGAAAACAGCATGAGCCTTTAAGGCATTCCGCATATTGAAGTTGTAACGAAGGATGGGGCCAATGGCCGGCGGAACCCAGGTAGGTTGCGGTATGGTAGGACTCAAATCACCCAGGTACCAGGGTATGGCAGTCATAAAACCAATGTCGGTCTTCCGCTGCCCTTGGGCCGGAACCAAAAAAATGAAAATTATTAGAATGAGTAACGGAAGAAGCCTCCTACCGGAGGTCAAGGCTAGCCTATCTGTAGAGTTTCTTAAAGATCGGGCGTCCGTTTCTATCGTTCCGTATTTTGTATATTGCTCTAACACTCGCCAGGAAATAAGAATCATTATATTGTGAAAACTCAGATGAATAGCCATCCAGATAGTCGGATGTTACAAACTGATATCCAACTTCTGCTCCCAGGCTCCAACGGGGGTCGATGGACCATTTTACCCCAGCGCCCAAGGGGATAACGAGGGCATAATTGGAATTATTGTTGTACCCAGGATTCCAAAGGGGCTCCTCTCCGTTGTTATCCAGATCCTTTACAGTAGCTTTAGATAGTAATCCTCCAACGCCTACGAAGAAATACTGATAGAGCTTGTTGTAAGAATTTACCATTCCCTTCCGATTATAAACTGCCCCGGAAACGAAACTACGGCTTTCTCCAATCAGATAATACTCTGCCCGAACTACATGCTGAAATGCCTGACTGTTAAAGGAGTAATTACGGCTGTGAGTACTTCCCACCTCATCTTTACCGCCATACATCATGTAGGCCAGATCAAGGCTTACCACAAAATCCTGGGAAATTTTGAAACTGGGTTTAAATCCAAAGGAGGGCCTCATCCCATTGAAATTATTTAAAAAACCTTTATTGGCCAGGCCTATATCTCCGTGGAACATTACAGCTCCTACATAGAGATCTGCCTCATACCTGCGAAGTTTCCAACGCTGACTGTAGCCATCCAGGGAAGTAAGCAGCAACAGTGCGATGATGGGGATCAAGATTTTACTTTTCATGGCCGGGTCATTCAGTAATCAAATATAAAAATAGTCAAATATTTCTAATTACGCTTATCTGCTCCCCACATCAATTTGTTTCGAAGGGTGCTGTAGAAGCTTATATTCTCTATTCGAATCATTTTCAGGGTATAATCTGCCTTGCGTATGGTCACCGAAGTATCCACATCCAGATCGATGGTGCGGGAGTCGAGGGCCATCTGAAACTGGGGGTCACGGGTATCCACTGAAAGCTGCAGTACTGCTGAGTCGGGTAGTACAAGGGGCCTCACCGTTAGGTTGTGGGGCGCAATGGGAGAAAGCACAAAACTATTGGACTCGGGTACCACAATAGGCCCTCCCACGCTCAGGTTATATGCTGTTGATCCGGTGGGTGTTGATAACAAAAGTCCATCTGCCCAATAAGCGCTTAAAAATTCATCATTGACCTTCACATGAATGGTTATCAGGGAACCCGAACTCTTATAGAGACGGACCTCATTCAGGGCCACATCCAGGTTATTTAGCTCGGTGCCTGATGCCTCCACTTTCAGCAGCATTCGCTCTTCAATATCGTAATTCCCACCGAACACACTCTCCAGGGACTCGCTCAGGTTCTCCTGAGAAATATAGGAGAGAAAACCCAGTCGACCGATATTCACACCCAGAACCGGAATTCCACTGTCTCTCACCAGATTCACTGTTTCCAGGAAAGTCCCATCTCCCCCCAGAGAGAAGAGAAAGTCCAGGTCGGTGGGCAAATCAGAATGGCTGTTATAGAGCCCCGCTACTTTAGGCCTGAGTCCGGTTTTTTTCTGGAGAAATTCATAAAGGGGTTCAAAAATCCACACATCCACATTAAGCATGCTGAATTTGCTAAACATGGTGGCAATATTTTCGCGGGCATATGAAGGGAAGTTCCTTCCAAAAACAGCGACTTGCATTATATCAGGTATTCAGGTATTTCAGAAAAACATCAAACCGCTCCTGGTAAAACTCATCCAGGTCCTCATCATTCAAATGGGATGAAACCACCGTATAGTTGTATCGGTTGAAAGTGGCCATCACAGAGGTCAGGTCGGTGAGGTTGACCTTGAGTGTCACCCTCAGTTTGTTTACATCTTCGGTCGCAGCCACATAGGAACTCAGGATCCTGGCATTGTTGCTCTCCACAATCTGTGAAATCTCGCTCAAGGAGTAGTCATGGCTACTCATCTCCAACTCAATGATACCTCCTGGCTGCTGCATGGCCGACAAGTTGGCAAATTTACGGGTAAGCTCCTCCTGGGTGATCACTCCCAGATATTGCTTTTCGTGGTTCAATACAGGAACCAGGGTAAGCTCAAGTCTCGACAGCAGTTCAATTACTTCATAGATATGCTGCTCCTCATTCACAAAAGGCTTCTGAAGCGAAAGACTGTGGTTTCCCACCGGTTCATCCGGATTATTCAGGTCATAAATGTCGGCATCAGAAATCAGCCCCAGGAATTCCCTGTGGTTCACAATGGGCAGGTGCTTAATCCTGAACACTTCCATCCATGAAAGTGCTTTGGTGCCCGAATCCGAAGTCTTCAGGGCAGTCACCACATCCGATATGAGTTCTCTTGCCAGCATAAGGTTCCAAACTTACATGTTTAAGGTAAACAAAGCAAAAAATAAGCCAAAAGTCTTTAATGTCATAATGTCTGTAAAGTCCCTAAGGGTTTTAACGTTTGAGAATTCTTTATGTTACAGGTTTAATTTCTTTTCGATGGTATTGAGCAGGATGGAGATGGCCACTTCGTTCATACCTCCCTGGGGAACAATAATGTCGGCATAGCGCTTGGAGGGTTCGATAAACTGCAGGTGCATGGGTTTCACGGTTTTTTCGTAACGGTCCAGCACTTTCTTTACATCCCGGCCCCGCTCCATCATATCCCGTTGGATAACCCTACCCAGGCGGTCGTCCGAGTCGGCATCCACAAACACCTTGATATCAATCTCCTTCACAAGGGGCATGTGGGTATAGATTAGGATCCCTTCCAGAATAATTACCTCCTTGGGTTCCACCGGAATGGTCTCCTTTGCACGGGAACAGGTAAGGTATGAGTAGATGGGCTGCTCAACAGGCTTTCCCTTTTTAAGGAGCCTGATGTGCTTCACCAGCAGGTCCCATTCCAGGGAATCGGGATGGTCAAAGTTGATCTGCTGCCTCTCCTCCATGGGCAAATGACTACTGTCCTTATAATAGCAGTCCTGGGGAACCAGGGCCACCCGGTCCCGGGGGATTCGCTCAAGGATTTTCTTTACCACTGTGGTCTTTCCCGATCCGGTGCCGCCTGCAATGCCTATTGTGAACATGAAGAAAGTTAATGGGTTAGTGGGTTAATGTGTTAGTAAAAAACAAAATAACCTATTAACTCAATAACATACTAACTTTTCTGATTATTTTTGCGAAGCAAATAATCAGAAAACTATGTCACATAAACTATATCCCATTCGTTTTAAGCCTATATATAAGGAGTTGATCTGGGGAGGAGAGAAACTGAGAGAAGAGTATAGAAAGAGCGATGCACCGAAAATGACCGGCGAGAGCTGGGAAATCTCCATGGTAGAGGATAATATCTCCGTGGTATCCAACGGATTTCTAAAGGGCAATACGCTGGAGGAAATCACAGAGGTATATATGGGCGATATGGTCGGTGACAGCATCTATGACAAGTTCGGGACCTTCTTTCCTATTCTCATCAAGTTTATCCACTCCAATGACAATCTGAGCATACAGGTTCACCCCGATGACACTTATGCAAAGGAGCATCATGGGGAGAATGGAAAAACCGAAATGTGGTACATCCTTGAAGCCGAAAAAGATGCGAAGCTTATTGCTGGATTTAACCGCAATATGGACCAGAAAGGATTTCTCAAAAGCCTGAAGGAGGGCACTCTGGTCGATGTGATGAATTTTGAGCCAGTGGAGAAAGGGGATGTGCTCTTTATGCCTACCGGGCGCATCCATGCCCTGGGGCCCGGAATCGTACTGGCAGAGATCCAGCAAACCTCCGACATGACCTACCGCATCTATGACTGGGGGCGTACCGACCCCGATGGAAATCCGCGTGAACTTCACATCGACCATGCGGTAGAGGTGATGGACTTCACCCTGCACGAGAATTACAAAACACCCTATACCCCTTTGCTGAACAGCTCGGTAAGATTGGCCAGCTGTCCCTATTTCACCACACAGTACCTTGAGTTCGACCAGCCAGTGGATAAGGACTACAACCTGATCGACTCGTTTGTCATATATATGTGCATGGAGGGAAAGGTAGATATTCACTACTCGGGCGGAGAACCGGATGTGCTTCAAAAGGGAGATACCATTCTGATTCCTGCTGCTCTCAAAGAGCTTTCGCTGATCCCTCAGGAGAAGAGCACCCTGCTGGAGATCTTTATGATCCCGGAGGTCTGACATCAGTAGTGTCACTGGCATTAAACAGTGTGCTTCAGTAATGAAGCATAGACTTTTTTGTTCTCTGCCTTTAATTTCAAAATCTTCTCTTTGCGATGGTTTGAGACCTTCTTCAGGCTGCTATCGCAAGATACTTTCTCAGGATTTACGATGTAATAAATAACAATAGTCAAAATGTTGAGTGAAAATGTATTGAAAGTTTTTATAAGTTCATATATTTGTTATGAAATTATACGTAAGCTAGTAAACAATATATCGAAAATGCACCTCCATGGAATATTTTGACATTAAGGAAGCTGATTTTACCCAACTGGGGGCTATCCATACGGCCCGAGAGATATGGAATCAGCCTTCGGTCTGGGCAAGCACTTACCAGAAATTCCTCCGTGAAAAGGATGAAATCAATGATTTTCGAAATAGTGTACTAAACAAGACAAAAAAAATTATTCTAATAGGAGCCGGAACCAGTGCCTACATAGGTTACTCTCTGGAGGGAACTTTTCAACGATATACGGGGATCACCACTGTATCCATTCCAACCACCCACCTTGTAACCCACCCCAAAGACTACCTGGATTCAGATCTGCCCACACTGGTCATTTCATTCGCCCGCTCCGGAAACAGTCCGGAGAGTGTGGCTGCCGTGAAACTGATCGACAAGATATGTAAATCCGTTTTCCACCTGGTGATCACCTGTGACGAACTGGGTCAGCTGGCGCAATACCGCTCTTTGAATCCAAAATTCAATTTTGTTCTTCCCCCCGAATCTAACGACAAGAGTCTGGCCATGACGGGCAGTTACACAAGCATGTTGCTCACCGGCTTGCTTTTTGCCCGAATGGAACAGAGTGAAGAACTTGAGACGCAGATGCACAGACTGGTTGAATTCGGCAATGACTTTATCCAGCAAAAGAGCGAAATTCTCAAAGAGATCGCCAACCTCAATTTTAAACGGGCGGTTTTCCTGGGCTCCGGTCCACTGTTCGGAACATCCACCGAATCAAGCCTCAAGCTCCAGGAGCTAACCGATGGCAATATCATATGTAAAAACGACTCTTTCCTGGGATTTCGGCATGGACCCAAGGCTGTGATCGATGAGAAGACCATCGTTTTTTTCCTCTTCTCATGCAATGAGTCTGTACAGCGTTATGAAAAGGACCTGGTGAAAGATATGCAAAGTGGAAAGAAAGCCATGAGGCTTATCGGCGTATCGGAAACCATGGTAAGTGGACTTACACTCGATACGACCATCTGCTTCTGCAATTCAACTGCTGTCATCGATGAGGACTTCCTCTCCATTTGTGCTGTGTTACCTGCCCAGATGCTGGGCCTGTTTAAGTCGATCTCACTGGGACTAAAACCGGATAATCCCTCGGTTAGCGGAGCCATCTCCAGGGTGGTGCAGGGTGTGGTGATTTACGAAGAAGAGGTAATATAACTGACACATAAGAAAATGAACATTAATTTACGAGACAGGGCCAGGGAGGCAGAACTTTCCTACCTGGATTACATACTAAAACAGCTAGACCGGATTGAAAAAGAGACAGGAGTAAAAAGGACCATTTTTGCTGCCTGTCCCAACTCAATTACTGTACTGAAAGCATCCCTGCAATCTGCCAAACGGGCAAATGCACCCATTAAATTTGCGGCCACACTGAACCAGGTGGACAGCGATGGTGGCTATACAGGGTTTACTGCCAAAGAGTTTGCAGATACCATCAGGGAGGAGGCCAGGGTTATTAATTTTAGCGGACCGGTGATTGTTGCCATAGACCATGGCGGACCCTGGCTTAAGGATAAACACAAGATTGAAAACTGGAGCTATGAGCAATCCATGGCAGCCGTTAAACAGAGCTTCGAAGAGGCCATTGAAGCCGGGTATGATCTGATCCATGTGGATCCGACGGTGGACATCACTCTGCCTAATGGCCAATCGATCCAGATTGAGGTGGTGGCTGAAAGAACCGTTGAGCTCATCCTGCATTGCGAAACCTACCGGAAAGAGAGGGGCCTGGATAAGATTGCCTACGAGGTGGGGACCGAAGAGGTGCACGGGGGACTGGCAGATATGTCTATCTTTAACAGCTTCCTGGAGCTGCTGAGTGAAGGACTGGAAAAATATGGGATGAAAGATGCCTGGCCCTGTTTTGTGGTTGGGAAGGTGGGCACCGATCTGCATACCACCCTGTTTGATCCGATTGTGGCCGGCGAGCTCACAAAGGCAGTCAAACCCTATGGAAGTAAGATCAAAGGGCACTATTCCGACAGCGTGGATAACCCCGGGGAATACCCACTTTCGGGGATGGGTGCCGCCAACATAGGCCCTGAGTTCACCGAAAGAGAGTATGACGGTTTGATCGAACTTACCCGCATAGAATCTGTTCTGTTCAATGAGGGAAAACTGGCAAAACCTTCCGGGATGAAAGAGCGGCTATGGGATGCTGTGGTTTCTTCAAACCGGTGGAAAAAGTGGCTGGAGGGGGAAGAATCAGATGGGGACTTTTATGCCCTGAGACCCGAACGGCAGTTGTGGCTCATTAAAACCGGATGCCGCTACATCTGGGAGAATCCCGAAGTGGTGGCTGCCCGCAGCAGGCTCTATGCCAACATGCAGCTCTCGGGTATTAAGGCAGAAGAGATCGTTCTCACCCGCATAGGCCAGGCCATGGATCGCTATTTCCATGCCTTCAACCTGGTGGATGTAAGGGACCTGATTTGATCAATTATAATTCATGTAAAAGGAAATGAAAGTTTTTGACGTACTGGTGGTCGGAGAATTAAATATCGACCTTATTCTCAATAAGATAGAAGGATTCCCCCAGATGGGAAAGGAGATCCTGGCCAATGAAATGACAGTGACCCTGGGCAGCAGCTCGGCCATCTTCGCAAACAACCTGAGCCGACTTGGCAACAAAGTCTCCTTCCTGGGCAAGGTGGGCAAGGATCAATTTGCCACAAAGGTCTTCTCCACACTGGAAGAGTCAGGCGTAGATATCAGCAATATCATTGTTACCCCCGATTTCCAGACCGGGCTCACCGTGGTTTTGAATTATGACAACGACAGGGCCAATGTAACCTATCCCGGGGCCATGGACGAGCTAAGCATTCAAGACCTAAAAAAAGGTGCCCTTCAATCGGCCTCTCACATGCATGCCAGTTCAATCTTCCTTCAGAAGGGATTAAAGCCCCACGTTATCCAGCTCTTCAGACAGGCTAAGGAGGCGGGGCTCACCACTTCTTTCGATCCCCAGTGGGACCCGGCCGAGAAGTGGGATGTGGATCTGGAGGGTCTTTTGCCCTATGTGGATATTTTTCTGCCCAACGCTTTGGAGCTGGAACAATTTACCCATTGTGCTTCCATTGAAGAGGGCCTCTCAGCCATCCAGCCATTTTGCAAGGTGGTGGTGGTGAAAAACGGGGTGAAGGGTGCCATTATGTGGGACGGAACCAAACTTGTTAGCCAGCCAGCATTCCTCAATAAATCGGTGGTGGATGCCATTGGGGCCGGTGACAGCTTTAACTCCGGATTTATCCGCAAGTACACCCAAAAGAGACCGCTGCCCGAATGTCTGGAATTCGCAGCGCTAACAGGTGCCATCAATACAACAGGAGCGGGAGGAACATCCGCATTCCAATCCCCCGATCATATTAAAGCCGTAGCCCTGGAAGAATTTGATTTCAAGCTGCCATGAACCTTCAAAATAAACTGATCCAACTCCGGGAGGAGAGAAAAGCGATTCTGGCCGCCAATTTTTATAACCTGGAGACGCTACAGGCGGTCATTGGAGGTGCCAGCGATGCCGGAGCCTCCATCATCCTGCAGCTTTCGGAAAGTTCCATCAACTACATCGGGCTGGAAATGGCTGCGAAAATGGCAAGAACAGCCCTGGCTCAATCCGGAGTGGAAGGATGGCTTCACCTGGACCATGGGAACAGTTTAGAACTTGTGAAACGCTGCCTGGATGCAGGTTTCGATTCGGTTATGATTGATGCCAGCGAAAAGCCCATGGAGGAGAATATTATGGCATCGGCCGAGGCGGTCAGGCTTGCCCAATCCTATGGAGCAAATGTGGAGGCCGAACTGGGCTATATCGCCAAACTGAATCAGAAACAGAAGCATTCGGGATTTACCCGGCCCGAAGATGCTTTACGCTTTACCCGGGAGACCGGTGTAAATGCGCTGGCCGTATCCATAGGAACCGCACACGGCTTCTATAAGGAAGAACCAAAACTGGAAATTGAGCTTCTGGGCAGGATTCGCGCGACAGTGAAGACTCCCCTTGTGCTCCATGGAAGCTCTGGGGTTCCGGACAGCAGCATCGTTTTGGCCATCCGCAATGGCATTACCAAGATCAACCTGGCCACCGAAACCAAAAATGCCTTTATGCGAAAGCTAAAATCAGACCTGATCTCCACCGATGAAATCGACTTGCGCATTGTATTCCCCAAGGCGACAAATGCAGCCCGGGAACTGATCCGGAATAAACTCGGGGTTATCGCCCAATAAACTGCAACATCATGAACTGCAACATCATGAACTCAAGGAATCTTTATATACTTTTCCTGATGCTTCTGGCCTCGTGCGCAAGCAATGCTGATAAGTCCTCCAATTCTTATGATATGGGAAGTCTTAAACTGGCTGACTACCGGCCCGTTTCGGTCTATAACATCCCGGTCACCCACATCCAAAAGGCAGCCTACCCGGTGATTGACGTGCACTCCCACGATTATGCAGAGAATCAGGAGGAGGTCGACCGGTGGGTGGAAACCCAGAAGAAGGTGGGTATTGAGAAAACCCTGATTCTTTCGGCACAGACCGGCGCCGGATTCGATTCGGTGGTAAAGAAATATGCCCGCTACCCGGAACGCTTCGATATCTGGTGCGGAATCGATTATTCGGGATATGATTCGGATCCCAATTGGACAGACCTTGCCATTAAAGAGTTGGAAAGGTGCCATGATATGGGAGCCAAAGGCGTCGGTGAACTGGGGGACAAGGGTGAGGGCCTTTTCTATTCACAACCAACCACGGCCCATGGCCTTCACATGGATGACCCGGCATTAAAGCCCATCTGGAAAAGGTGTGCCGAGCTGGGAATGCCCGTTAATATCCATGTGGCCGATCCCATCTGGATGTATGAGGCCATGGATTCTACCAACGATGGATTGATAAATGCGTGGAATTGGAAAATTGATCTTTCAAAGGAGAATATCCTTGATCACCATGGGCTAATGACCACCCTTGAAAGTGTGACGGCCCAAAATCCCAATACCACCTTTATCGCCTGTCACTTTGCCAACTGCTCACACGACCTGGAGATTCTGGGCGGCATGCTGGATAAGTATTCTAATCTTTGGGTGGATATCTCAGCCAGGTATGCCGAAACAGCTGCCATCCCCCGCCATGTGAAGGCTTTTTATGAAAAGTACCAGGAGCGCCTGCTTTATGGAACGGATATGGGTATGGCCCAGAGGATGTATGGCATAACCTTTCGCATCCTGGAGTCGGAGGACGAACATTTCTACGAAACTGAAATGTTTGGATATCACTGGCCCATGAACGGCTTTGGATTATCGGGAGAAATTCTGGAAAGGATCTACAATAAGAATGCAAGTCAGCTTCTCACAGCTCTATATTAAACAGTTTCTTATAATATTTCATGTATCCGTCATCGGGACACCAGGGCAGCAGTCCACCAGGGCCGGATTGGGAGCATCAATTATGATTGGTTTCTATTAGTAGAAAGTACAAACGGGGCTGATGTCGACAATAAGGACGAAAGAAATAAGCGGAATCGCTGAGCTTGAGAAAGTGATAGATCTAAATTATCCATTTATTAACTGTTTTGATGTAGATTCGGATAATAAATATCTATCGATAGATATTTATTATCCAAAAAGAAACTAATAAGGATACTAATCAGATAATTTATATCTCTTTTCTAGCTTGAGACCTGAATATTGCTACAAAGCCCCAGCTTTGCGGAGGAATCGTCGAGATCGGAATTGCCACACCTGAAAATATCAAAATAGAGAATGCAAGTCAGCTTCTCACAGCTCTATATTAAACAGTTTCTTATAATAATCCATATATTCCAATAAATTATCCCTGTAGTCCTCCAGTCCCAGTAACTCCTCATCCCAGATCAGATAGCTCATATCTGCCTTTCGATATGCGAAGTGGCGTGCACGGTCCTGCTCGTGAAAGTATGCCTTTTCGTTGGTGGAGAGTCCCTTGGGAAGCCTTGTCTTATCCCATGTGCTTACCAGTTCCTCATATACCTCCTGCCTTTCCAGCAGGTTCGAATCAATGATCGCAACTGCATTCTCCAGGGATTTGTAGCTGTCCTTATAACTGGCAAACCTCTGGTTGTGAGCTTCCTTGATGGCTCGTTCCAGATCAGACAATGCCAGGTAGGTTTTACAGGTATGGCTTACCAACTCAGAGATGGTGGAAAAGAGGTCCAGATCATAACTGTGTTTTATGCCAACAGCCTGGTTCTCCCGAATGATTTCCAAAGCACGCTCCATTTGTTTGAGCTGCTGGCGGGACTCATCAATTTTGTCTGCATATTCCCTGTTCCAGAATTCATCATATTCCAGGTTGTCGCCCCGGGGCAGATCCGGCAGATGGGTCTTGCCAATATCCCCATAGTGCCAAACGCGACGCTCAAAACTTTTATAATAATAGTATCCCGCTTTATTCAGCAGCAAAAAAAGTTCCCTCATGTCAGAGGCCTGATCACCATAATAGTTTAGCAAGTATTTATCCATGAACTCCTCAAGTCCCGGGTTGCCGCCACTCCACGACCACTCGGCCGAATTGATAAAGCTCATCATCCACATCTGGTTATGCAGACCCGAATCATCCCATGAGGTATTGATCATCCCCTGAAAATTTCCTGAAAGTGCAGCTTTTGATATTGCATCGTAGGATCTTTGCAGACAATTATCGACCTCTTTTTCCAAATCTCCTTCTCCCCTTAACTTGTAAAAGTAAGGCAAAAATAAGGGCTCTATTCCCGGATTGGGATCATACTTAAATAATTCATAGTCAGTTTTCTCTAGCATACCTAAATAACCTTCTTCGCTACGATCCCACTCATTTAATACCATCCCGGCTGGCGGATTATGTTCTTCCCCTGGAATGTATTCCGCACTCCAGGCCATAACAGTCCGCCCCTCTTTCATCAGAGGCTTTGCGCTTCGGGAGATAAATTTCGACATCATTTCGTGTTTGCCAAAGCTCTCCACCTTAGCCTGGCAACCACATTCAACGCCTTTCCCCAATTCGTAAGACTCATCGGTTCCAATGTGGATATACTCCGAACCGGGGGTGGCTTTAATGGCATCCTGCCACAGGTCATTCAGCAACTCATAGGTCCCTTCCTTCTGAGGGCAAAACTCCCAGTTGGATGCAGCTATCTCTCTCAGATGGTTGTATTGGGGCCATTTCAGGATATAACTCACATGACCCAGTCCCTGCACCAATGGCACCAGCTGTATATGGTATTTTTTGGCATAGCGGGTGAGCTCCTGCATCTCCTCCATGGTGAAGGCACCGGGGGCTCCAATCTCGGGATGGCTCGGGTATTCGAATTTGTCTTCCCATTCCCAAACCAGCATATTTACCTTATAGGCAGCGAGATCGCGGATGAAACTTTCCACATATTCCCGCTTGTCCTGGTGGTGTTTGGTATCATAATGGCAGGCACGCTCAGCAATATCAGGCCAGTCCGTAATCTTCATTCCCGGAACATAGGGACCACCGGATCCATTTTTTAAAACCTGGAGTAGTGTCTGGACCCCATAAAACAGACCGGATTCACCCTTTGCCCGGATGGTCAATTGGCCTGCTGCTGTAGTTAGCTCATAGGCCTGGGCCGCCTTCTTTTTTGACAGGTCCTTTACTATTTTTGGCAGACCTTTATGGGTCAGAATGATAGATTGGCCAGAAGGAACTTCGCTAATTTCGGCACTGATTCCCCATTGGTTCTGAAGCTCCGAAACCAATTCTGTGGCGGCAAACAGATCCTGTTCAGAGGCATTTCTGTCCAATACAATGGTAAGCTTATTTCCAGGAATAAAATCCTCACCACCCAGAGTGGCTTCCTGGGGATAGGGGATGAGGTAGATCCCTGCATTAAAAAGGTCGGATTTATCCGCTGCGGCTTCTAAAGATTGGGATGTAAAAAAAACCAGTGTGAAAAACAGAACCCGAATGAAATTAGTTGTTCTCATAAAGCAATTCTCTGATATTTTTGGCTACTCTAATAAATCTTCACACCCTCGACTACTCTGGAAATTGAGCCGTCCTTAGAGGGTGAGTCTGGTTCCAGCCCAAATTCCAGGGATTTGAAAAACCCAATGATTTGAGCAGGAAGGATATAAAAAACAGAAAAGAACTCTTCCGGAACCGCTGATATGCTTTCCGGATAGTCTACATTAAAATCCACATCTAATCCCTGCTTTTCCAAATCACTTCCAATGCACACATTGATTGCCTTGTGAGGCGACTCGCTTATGTCTTTGATCAGATCAATTTCATACTGTTTCACCTGGCCATTATAGGCTAAAAAATAGGTGACAAGTGTAGAGCCGTCAACCACTGCCCTTGGTCCGTGACGGAAACCCAGAAATGAATCGTATATACCAACGATTTTACCATCGGATAATTCCTGGACCTTCAAATGCGATTCATGGGCAATACCGAATAAAGGTCCTGAACCCAGAAATACTGCTCTTTTAAAATCCAAAGCGGCAATTGCTTTAAGTTTTGAAAGGTTTTCATTTATCATGTGGTTTCCACACTTACACATATTCTCAATAACCGGCAACAATGTATCACTGTTTCGAAGCTTTAAAATCAATAGTCCTGCCAGCAACATGGATGAAAATGAACTGGTCATTGCCAGGGAAATATCATTTGTCTCTTCAGGCAGCAGAAAGACATAGGTGTTTTCGCTCCGACAATGTCTGGCCAGAACTCCATCTTTATTACATGTGATGATCAGTTGATAAAGATTATCGCAATGGGCATTTGCTAAGTTCACGGTAGCAAGGCTCTCAGGGCTATCTCCTGACCTTGCAAAAGAAATAAGCAGTGTAGGTTTTGAAGGGATGAAATAATCTTCAGGATGGGTAATAATATCAGTGGTGGCAACGCTCCTGGTCCATAATTTCGTATCCTTCTGGTAAGGTCCTGACAATGCTTCGCCGATGAAAGCCGATGATCCGGCTCCGGTTAAAATTGTGCATGTGTTTTCATTCCGGAGAGCTTTCTCCATAAATTGCGATAATTGCTCTTTTTCCTCCTCTACCCTTTCATATGTTTTTAACCACATTTCAGGTTGGCTAGCTATCTCTTTAGCAGTATGTAAACCTCCTCTTTCTTCAAGTTCAGTGATACCAATACCCAAATAACCCATGCGCCTTGCTGTTATACTATTGACTCAAATATATAAATATATTTTCGCTTTCTTTTTATAAAAAGCATTTTTTATTTCATATAATTACTAATCTAATTTAGATACGATGTTTATATTACACTATCTTTCATTACTCTTATGCTTTTAAATATCTGAGCGCTTTCGCCCAACTGTTATTTTAGTCTCCGACTGCAACAGTTGGCCATCATGGGATATACCCTTTACTGTGATGGTATATTCACCCATAAGATCGCCTGTATAAAATTGAATTGAATTTTCACCCGATGTTCCAATTAGAAAATCCGGTTCCCAGCAGATCAAATACCGGAAATCGGGTATCCTGTTCAAGTCATTGGGAAGAGAATAGTCCGCAACATTAAATATCATTTCAGGTAAGGAAGCAAGGGGATAGATCAACCTGATCATTTCCGGAAGCAATTGAACTGCATTAAAATCCGAATCTACCGTATGCAGATCAATTATGCCTCCAAAGCTAAAATTCCCATAATAATAGATTTCGGGAATTACTGCTATTTCTTCAATCTCACGAACCGGAATGTGTGCGATTTCATCATAATTGGAATAGAGAACTCCATCCACAAATACTCCGGGCTTCTCTTCATAAGGAAAACCACTTACAGGGTCGGTCACCCTGATATTAAATTTGCCTCTGCTCTGAAAAAACCTGACAGAAGGAACCAGCTCGTAAAAGTATTCAGATAAGGAATCCAGTAGAATATAGTCATCCATCTTAAGCAGGCGGCTGTAAGAGCTGTAAAAACTGGTACTGTCCCTTGTGCTCAAATCCCTTTGTTCGCTTTTTGAGAAATTCGATTGATTGAATTTCTGCTGTAACTGGTAATGAAAAAACTTCTCTTTCAGGAAAATGATGGTATTCTCCTGCAGGCAAAGTTCCTCTTGAACGGGTGGGGATCTGAGTCCGTTCCAGTAGGGTTCTTCCAGCTTGATGACTGCTTCAGGATCCGGCAATGTAAATACAAGGTCCTTCTCCCCTACCTGCGGTGCTAACAGGAAATGAAAGTTCCCTTTGCTATCTGAGAGCGTACTGTTTACTTTTGTTCCCGGGCCCGGTTCAGAGAGGATCACACTTTCGCCGCTTATTGCCTGTCCGGATACATCTTCAAGCTTCCCGGTGAGTCTGATTCCGCCGAAGTCGGGCAAATATTCTATCTCTTTTGTTTTCATCTTCGAAGCTGCCAAAGATTCTTCAGCTTCTCCCCTGCAAAGTGCGGGTTCTGTAAGGCGTACCGATACTGAAAAAGATCCACCAAAAAGCCCGCCCTCTTCCGGATTCATTCTTACCTGTAAGGAGACCTGTTCCCTTGTGTGGTATTGTTCCTTATCAGGCGTGAGCAATAAACCCGAATGTGAATGATCATCTGCTCTCTGGCCGGGACCATCCGCTCTCTGGCCGGGACCATCTGCTTGTTGGTGATGGCAGGTGTCTGAACATTGTGCCATACCCCGATCCGGACTTACAATCAGGATAGACTTTCTGTCAAAGGATTCTTCACCAAAATTCTTCATCCAGTTGGTATAGGTGAGGATGGTATAGATTCCCGAACCAAGGTTTTTTGGCAGCACAAATTCCCCTTTACCTGCTCCATGCTTAAGTAGTATTCTCTTTCTCAGGACCGGAACATTCATATCACTAAGCAGCTCAATAAAAACAATCCGGCTCAGTTCCAGTTCAGGAAAAAAGGGATTGGAACAATAAATTGCAAATCCCACTACTTCACCGGGAAAGAGGCAAGTCTGGGTAAGATGTACATCCAATATTTCCTGAGGATACTCAATATCAGGATCATTGGTAGTGCTTTGCCCGTAAAGGGTGGTGCAAACCAGAAAGATTGCAAGCAAACTTACAGCTTTATTCATATCCTATCTACTTCTATTACTTACTCCCAAAAATCAGGTTCCACCGAGGTACCACGCACCCGGCAGTCGACACAATATTTATTGGTGGACCATACATTGGTATCTCCATTGTCGTAGGTCCCATAAAGAAAAACAGGCAGATACCTGGGTATTTCCGTGGTCCAGCCGCAACCCTCAAAGGCGGTTCCTTTAGCCACACTATGTTCTGATGGCTCAATAAAAATTCTTTTTGTTTTTACAGCAGATGCCATGAAATATCCAAGTGCCTGTCCACTGGCGTTACAACAGTTAATATTACCAACAATCTTTGCAGGGGTCTTTTCATAAATGCCACCCGTCTCTTCATTGGCTTCATGTACAATCCTGAAAAAATCGTATAACTCACTGCTCATGACATACTGTTTTACCAGGATGCTGTATTTAATATTCAGTTTATCCTCAGATGGGCCGATGGCTTGTATGGTAAAATTCTCAATGTCATTGGAGGGGCTATCTAAGGTTGATTTAACAAGAATTGCCTGGGAGACACCTGAAACCCAGCAATGCTTCTGTCCTTCTTCAATCTCCACCGTATGAATTGAGGGAGGAGGGGAAAATTGACCGGTTCCGTGGTTGACTTGTATGTAGCTCGGCATTTCAAACTCCCATGTCTCCTCAAACTCCCATTTGAAATAAGTAAGCTCCTCTCCGGGGGGCCGGGTATCCAGCAGGATGTTGATCCGGTTTTCCTTATAGGCTGTCTCCTGGTCAAAATAGGTAACAGTGTCCTCTTCGAAGTGAACTTCATCTATCTCAGGCCCCTCCTGCATAAATTCAGACGAAGACTCGTATTGTTTTCCATCGGGGGTAGCAATCGATAAAGTATAGGAATACCCAGGTGTTCCTTTCAATTCTTTCTCTTCAGTTTCATACCATCCGGGCTCATTTTCAAAAAGCATGTAAAAGTTTCCCTGGTCATCATAGATTTGCACCTCTGCTCCCGAAACCGGTGAAAATTCGTTTACAACATTTGGGTCTTTTTTATAGACAGGAGCGCTGGAAGTAAGTCTGATACCAAAGGGTCCGGTTTCATCGGTGATCAGTCCCTCTACCACCAGCAGATCCATGGCATCAGATTCATCCAGGACCGGGTCGAAAGGTTCCACACATCCGCTTAACAGAAGAAACAGGATGCCAACTGGCAGACCAAGGGATCTATATAGCCTTTTCTTCTTCATTAAAACCTGAAATTGTAACTTATGGTAGGGATCGCTGTCCCAAAAATTGAAAGCTTATAAGCTTCGAAGTTCCCACCTTCACTTTTGAAATATACGGAATATGCATTTTTTCTTCCGGTGAGGTTATAGACAGAAAAAACGAATGTGCTGTGAAATAATTTCTTCTTTTTTAAATTGCCATCAATGGTCAGGGATAGATCCATGCGGAAATAATCCGGTATCCGGTACTGGTTATAATCTGAATAATGAAGGATCACCTGTTCACCCAGTTTATATTTTGCCACCGGGTAGGTAATGGGCCTTCCGGTGGAATAATTCAGAGTGGCTGAAATAATAAACCTTCGGGAAGCTTTCAGGCTTGCCAATACATTAAGGTTATGCGGTTTATCGTAGTTGGCGGGGAAATAATTCCCGTCATTTATTAACTCTTCCGGAAAATCGGTCACTGATTTAATCAGGGTCCGGGAATAGGTGTAATCGATGCGTCCGTTTAACCTTCCTCCTGGTTTTTTTATGGAAAATTCAGCTCCATATGATTTTCCGTTTCCATCGATAATTTCTGTTTCAATGTGGTCATTTAAAAGGAGGTTGGCTCCTGCCTTATATTCTTTGGTATGATAGATCAGCTTATAAAAAACTTCAACCGAGGTCTGAAACATGTTATTTCTGAAATTCCTGAAGTATCCTGTGGATACCTGGTGTCCTGCCTGGGGAGCCAGGTATATATCACTGAGCTTCCATGTATCGGTTGGTGAAATAGCTGAAGTATTGGTAAGCATGTGAATATACTGTGCCGTTTTGTTATAACTGAACTTCAATGAACTGCGCTTGTTCACCTTATAATTGGCCGATAACCTGAACTCCGGTTGTATATAAGATTTCTCCACACTGTTCCCGGAGGTGTTGACCGTATCGATGATGTTATCAACCTTCAGGGGCAAATCGGGGGCATATACATATCTTTTCCCATCGCCCAGTGAAAGCAATCCGGAAAGCCTGAGACCAGCTTCAATTTTCAGCCGATCTGATATAAAAAATTCATTCCCGGCATAAATACCAAGCTCAATGGCCCGCTCATCTTCAGAAAAAACAGGAAGCACATTGGAAAATTCACCCGCCTCCCTCTCTCCCGGATTTACCGAATAGAGAATTGCATCACCCCCAAATTCAATCTTTAAACCATGAATGGTAAAATACTCCACCTTGGCCTTCATGGCGGTATGACTGAGACTATGGGTCAGACGAGAGGCCATATTTATATCACTTTCATCTGAAATGCTATATCCAAAACCGCTATAAATCAATGAAAGCTCAGAATTCATATTCTGATTGATCTGATGTTTCCAGGCGAGAGAAGCTATGTTGTTATCGTATGCATAGATTGAATCACTTTGCAACTGGAATTCATCTGTGCTCTTGTAAAAGTTGAGCAACAGGCTGTTTTTCTCATTCAGGGGAAGGTTTAACTTGGCCTGGGCATCGTAAAACATAACCTGGCTGTTATAGAGTGTCGGGACATTGATGAAATCCATCAACCAGTTTGAATAGGTCGTCCTGAAACTGACCAGAAAAGTGGAATTGTCCATAAAAAAAGGCCCATCTATCTGAGCATGGGTAGACACAGGGCTGATCCCCCCTGAACCAGAAAACTTATCCGGATCCCCATCCTTTGTTGCTATATCCAGAACTGAAGATATCCTTCCCCCATATCGAGCCGGCATGCTCCCCTTATAGAGCGTTGCATTACTGATAATATCATTGTTAATTGCGGAGAAATTTCCAAAAAAATGAGATGGGTAATAGATTGGGGCCTGATCAATCAGAATCAGGTTTTGATCCGTTTTTCCACCCCGAACATTATATCCTGCCGTGCCTTCTCCAACTGATTGTACACCCGGTAGGTTTAACAGGCTTTTTATCACATCGGGTTCACCGAAAAATGCCGGACTTGACTTCAACATTGCTATATTGATTTCCTCAATTCCCAGGTGGACCTGTCCCAGATTTCCTTTCCCACGTCCCACTATTACC
>RCNC010000650.1_pt1 | contig 22365 bp, 19 predicted proteins | sample 2041301 | NCBI WGS metagenome assembly RCNC01 (sample SAMN09708231, study PRJNA481090) | Marine sediment metagenome, whole genome shotgun sequencing project. | biome: marine sediment; feature: ocean; material: sediment; isolation source: Sewage treatment plant 13A marine sediment (STP13A) ...
GGCAGGTACTTGGCAATACATATGGTATGCCAAGTGTCTGTCAAAAACCTACAACGAAGGAGATCGGACTTTTTACGACGCCATCAATAATAGCGCTCTTACAGATGGTGAGCTGAGCCGAATCAGGATCGGTGCCATGTGTAATTTCAAATGCAGCAGGAAGGTACACCCAGCGATCAATGAAGCGCAGGAAAAGGATATATAGTTTCATTTGTGTTTTATGGTTTTCGGTGCTGTGCACTGACGGGCTGGCATTTAATAATCTCCATTTGATTGAGGATGCCCGAGCGGGTGATCGTGAAGCCCAATATACGCTTGCTCATCTCTATTATAAGGGGCTGGGGGGCGTTGATCGAAGTATCATACGCGCAGTCACCTGGTTTCGGAGGGCTGCAGAGGCAGGGCATGTTGACAGTATGTACGATCTTGCCATGATACTGCTTGATGATGAACACGGTATCGACACCAGCGATGAATCATTTTACTGGTTGAAAAAGTCGGCGGATTTGGGACATGGAGATGCTCAATATGCACTCGGAAGAGCATATGAGGCAAGCGATCCTGAGAAAGGGGTCTACTGGCTGAAACAGGCAGTTATGAACGGCCATCCCGAGGCCTCCAAATATCTTGACACATGGTGTCAAAAGGAATCGGCAGGGTGTGACTAGGGGTGTGAAACCCATTTTTTCTTATTCCCGTCAGATTCTGTGAAACCCGCGAAGGGTGCCGTGGCGTCCTGATGAATCGTATCAAGCAGCGCTTGTGGATTATGTTTAAAGTTGCTTTCGACCGATGTGTCAAATTGTACCAGCTTTTCATCAAAGGTGGAGATCAGATTCTGGTGGCTCCAGCGGGTCAGGTAATAGATTATCATTTCAGGCAGCCGGCTGAAAATCGTCTCTTCAGGCATTGGATCAACAAAACTTGATTCTTCAAGGTGTTTCCCTGACAATGTCTGCGTTTGGTAAAATGCCCTCAGGAACATCAGTTCCGGCGGTAATGTGGCCTTTAATCCAATTTTAGTGAGCAATCGCAGGATGACCTTTACACTTTTTTTACCAGTTCGGGCTACTGAATAGGGTACATAGATTTTTTTGGGACTGCTCAGGTTCAGGTGTGACTTGATTGTCAGGATAAGCTTGGACAGCTCGACTGGATCTTTGTCAACAAAATTATAGGTATTGCCACCGAACTCTTCTCTGTGATCAAGCATGTGGTGGATCAGGTAGGGCAACTTTCTTGAGTTGGAATATGAATGAATGATTCCCTTCTTGGTGAACAGAAACGGCATGGACTCGTCGGTAATTGAAAAAAGAAGGCGTTGAAATCCTTGAATTTTATGATCGTGATTTCCATAGGCAATTGCCAACCTGATACAGCTGTAGTCGAGCCCTTCATACTTCGCCATGTATTCGAGCGTCTTTTCCGACATCAGTTTTGATTTGGCATAATTGCTCAACTGTGCAGACATGGGGACCTGTTCTGCCTCTGAAAGATCGGTGCCTGGAGGAAGGGTGGCTGCCGAGCTGAAATGGATGTAGGGGATGTTCAAGGCTGCAGCCGCTCGTGCGATATTGACTGCACCCATATAATTGACCTCGAAGGTCAGTTGGGAACCTGCGTCAATATTGGTGATTGCGGTATTAATAATGAAATCAGGTTTGAGCGATAACAGATAATCACGGATATCCTGGCAGTTCCTCAGGGAAACTTTTTTGCTGCTCGGGGCCCGCATATCCACGAGCCCTGGTCGCTTGGTTTTGAAATAATTAACCATTGTACCGCCGATCAGACCCGACCCGCCGAACATTACACCAATTCTTGGCTTGTTGCCATTAGGTCCTGTATCGTTAAGCATCCCGACCTCTCTTTTAGGTAAATGGTTAAGATCATGATAACAGTTAGGTGAAACTGGTCAATAATTAATTTTGAAGCGACAGCTTATCTGAGCGGGGTGCAGGCAGGATATGGTGGTTGGGAAATCTTCAGTTAAGCGAAAAGTTACGTTCCACCACTTCTTCAATAACGATATCCGGTTTGAAAAACCTGAGGATTTCCTCGACATTGTTCTGGTCATATTCTTTCCAGAGATAGACGACCTGTTTAAAGTTTTCTGAGAAAAATCGTTCAAGCTCGACAGAAAATGAATCTCTGAATATCACTGCCTTGAGATCTGACTGATCGCACCTGCTGGTAATTGATGACCTGACAACTTCTGCTGGAAGGTTCGTTAGGGAATAGTCAGTTGGAAGAATAAACGAACATTTTTTAAATTTTAACAACTTCCTGAAGGACTCTTCAAATGGTTCAAAATCAAGAAGCATCTTGGTCAGGTCTCCACAGTTATTCTCCTCAGGTGAACAGTGCCTGGTCTGCAGGTTTGAGAATGCGAAATCTTTCTTCAAGGAGGTAGAAGGGAATTTCTGTTCAATTTTCTCGGCAATGATCAGGTAGGCAGTGTAGGCCCCAAATGGTGTCCAGTGGGTATCACTTTTGTAGAAAAGCGGTTCTTCTTTATGCTTTTTAAGGCGTGAGCCAAGGTCGAGCAGTTCAGTTTCGTTAATTTCCGGATATGCTTCGATGAGTTGCTGCAGTTTACTTTTACCTTGAAATTTTTCCCAGGAATCCATTACAAATTCAGGATAAACACTCTCCTTGTCTGGCGGAATTACCAGCAGATACTGGATGCCTTGCTGCTCAAGCCATTGTTTTTTTGCGCGATACCTGGCTGACCAGTCCTTCATTTTAGATTCAGGGAGCTGTTCTTTCCCGGCAAAATCAGAGAGCATCTCGGGTTGTCCGAGATAGAACCAGTTATTTACTCCCTGGTGGGTAGTGGTCTCATCTCCCGTTATGCCAAATCGTTTTCTGCTTTCTCTTTGATATCGATAAATTAGTAGCTCTCGAAAACCAAAGTGGTCATCAAGGTAGGTTCCAAGATCGGAAAAATATAGATCCAGCTGAGAAAGCGACTGAGGGGGGGGCGGAATGGAGGCCAGGGCTCGCTTCTCGGCAAGTGAGAAGACCATCTTTTCAGAGCGTATCATCTTGATTGCCGGAGCTGACAGGAGTCCGATAAACAACGAGATAAGCAGGAGGTTATAGAGAGCTTGAATTTTCCTGGCCATGATTTTCTTAGAACCTGAAGTAGATAAAAGGATTGTAAACGCCTGCTGCCAGGCTGATCACGGCAAAATAGCTGATGGAAATAAAAAAAATGAGCTGGCCGAGGTGTACAGTTGCACTCACTGCAAAGCCCGCTCCCCCTGACGTTCTTCCCAGCAGTATCTGCTTCAGCCTGAGAATATGCGGGTAGATCGGAAGGGCAAGGAGCAGTGCCATGAAAATTTCAAAACGAGCCTTGTGATCCGCATAAAGAGAAAGTACTGATAGGTCTAGGCTTGTCTGTTTTACCCCGAGCATCACGGTCAGAAAAGAGAGAGCCTCAGGCAGTGTGTTACTTCTGAAAATCACCCAGCCAATCATAACAATCAGAAATGTTAAGAGGATACGAACCGGTGACCAGAAGCGGCTTGCAACAGAGCCGAACCTGGTGCGTTCAAGGATGAGAAACAAGCCATGATAGAGCCCCCAGACAACAAAGGTCCAGCTTGCTCCATGCCAAAACCCGCACAGCACGAAGACAATGAGAAGATTGACGTGGGTACGGGCAGGTCCGGTTCTGCTGCCGCCCAGGGGAATGTAAAGATAATCTTTGAACCAGCTTGACAGAGATATGTGCCATCTTCGCCAGAATTCACGTATGGATCTTGAAATATATGGATAGTTAAAGTTTTCCAGAAAATGAAAACCAAACATCCGACCGAGCCCTATTGCCATGTCAGAATATCCTGAAAAATCAAAATATATCTGCAGGGTATAGCATAGCGCGCCGAGCCATGCCAGTGGCAGGGTAAGTTCAGTTTCGGGCAGCATAAAGAGTTTGTCCGCAATTGTTGCAAGTGGATTTGCCAGTAATATTTTCTTGCTGAGCCCGAATAAAAAGCGCTGAATTCCTGCTGCCAGGCCGCTTATCGTGGTTGAACGGTTTTCGATTTCATCGGCAATGGTATTATAGCGGACGATGGGGCCGGCGATTAATTGGGGAAACAGTGATATATAGAGCGCCAGATTGATGACGTTTCTCTGGGGGGGTACCTTTTTACGGTAGACATCAATAATGTAGGACAGTGCCTGAAAGGTAAAAAAAGAAATCCCTATCGGCAGTCGAACCGGCTCCAGCTCTATTGCCGGCACACTCCAGAATGACAGCAACAGGTTAAGATTGTCTGCTATAAAATTAGCATATTTGAAAAAGCCCAGGATGAGAATGTTGAGAGATACGGAGAGGATAAGAAAGAAACGGCTGAAAGCAGCTGATCTGCTTCCAGCAATAAGCAGACCACCGCTAAAGTTAATAGTTATTGAGGCCAGCATGAGCAGCACGTAGACACCTTCACCCCAACTATAGAAAAAAAGACTTGCGCCAAGCAGGAAAATATTTCGTGCAGCTTTTCCTGACAACCAGTAAAGCAACAGAACTGCTGGCAGGAAGAAGAAAAGGAACGTTATTGAGGAGAAAACCATTCGTTTACATTAAATTTATAGGCAGGTGACCGGTTGCTTGTTGTCTGGCAAGGCAATATATTGGTAATGGGTTGCTACTTCAAGGTAAGAATTGCTTGTGAGTTACCATTTTCAATCCATGAGGACGGTGTTCTTGGATTTCCATCTGACAAAGAGGATCGTCAAAACTGAAAAATATAAAAGGAGTGTTTCCATGGTTACCTACCTTTACTGGCTGCTGATATTTCTAGTGTGTGCTGCGGTTCTTTATGGAATAGGCATAAAAGCAAATAGTTGGAAAGTTGGAATTCCCATTGCGCTGACGGTTCTGCTGGTTGGCTGGACAGCCTATTATTTTCGTTTTGAGCAAATTTTTGTTAAGCGATATGGAGGTGTTATGACTGTTGGGGTGCCTGCCGGCCAGCATCATCTCGGGGCAACCTGGAAGGATGAAAATTTGTGGATAGAAAATTATGACCCGAAGACAAATACCTGTGTTTTCAGTGAATATTCCAAAGGTAATTTACTGCAGGGGCGGGTTACAATTAAAAACTGCAATCCCCTTATACCTAAATTATAATGTAATCGTAAGCTGTTGATCCTTATTATGATCCATTCTGTTATCTGGTTTGTTTTTACCCCGGGAGGCTCCCCGCCATATGCCGCTGAAGGGTGATTCTTCGAAGATCAGACCAGCTTTTTTACAGCTGTGAGTATCATCCGCCTAGATTGCAGCCATTTATAATCTGTGCGTCTCACCAAGGTCCCTCTCCTTTAAAACCGCTTTATCCTATCTTACGTAAAAGGGCGGTTACGCTTTAGTATAACGGGAGCGTTGCACGTTGCTTTTCAGGACGGTAATGAAAGGACTCCGATTGTCGTTAAAGCCCTGTACTTGTATCGCTATTATAGTTTTTGTGTGTTATTGATGTTCTGTTAAGTTGTCTTATTGTTTGATAGGAATAGTGATACGGTTTTTTGATTGACTTAAACGTAAGGGTAAAGTATAAGTTTTGTCATAGTGGAGCTGTTTTTAGAGAATGTAAAGATGATTGACCCGAGACAATCTTTTTCCAACAGGAGTTAAAATGGACTTTCTGTCGTATAAGTCAATCCCGGCGATACTCAGGGAGAATGCAGAGAAGATTGGTCAGCGAACCGCAATCAGCTACAAGAAACGTGGTGTCTTCCTTTCACTATCTTATGAAGAATTTTATGATCGGGTGTTGATGCTCGCCAGGGGCTTGTGCAAGGTCGGGATGCAGCCCGGGGATAAAGTGGCAATATTTTCTGAAAACCGTCTTGGCTGGGCAATTTCCGATTTTGGTATTCAGTCCGGCCGGGGAGTGACGGTACCGATATATGCGACAAATACCGGTAATCAGGCGGCTTATATCATTAATCACTGCGAAGCAAAAATTGTATTTGTGTCCAATAAGACCCAGTATGAAAAACTGCTCTCCGTCCGTGATCAGATACCGGGTGTGGAACTGGTCATATCTTATGAACGTTTTATGGGGGACCGCTCATTTCCCGTTTATACGCAATATCAGCTCTCAGAAGTTTCCACACCGCTCACCGAAGAGGAGCAGGATCAGGTAGAGAGCCAGATTGACCTCCTCACTCCGGAAGACATCCTAACGGTCATTTATACCTCCGGTACGACCGGTGTCCCAAAAGGTGTGCTGCTGACCCAATATAACGTCATGTGCAATTCTCAATATGGCCTGAAGAAACTCGGCGCCCTGTCAGAAACTGAAACGTTTCTGAGTTTCCTGCCCTTGAGCCATGTACTGGAAAGAACCGGTGGCTATTATGCGAGCCTGTTAAGCGGACACCATATTGCCTTTGCTGAAGATGTGAAAAAGGTCATGGAAAACATGGCTGAGATCAGGCCAACCTGCATGGTCAGTGTCCCGCGGCTGTTTGAAAAAATCTATTCAAGGATTCACGAAAACGTCCACCAGATGAGCCCGCTGCGTAAAAGTCTGTTTCACCAGGCAGTTAGAGTCGGCAGAGAATATGTCAATAAAAAGTATGTCAGCAAGGAACCGGTGGGAATGCTCGGGCTCAAGTATCGATTCTTCGACCGCCTGGTGTTCAGGAAGATACGAAATCGTTTCGGTGGGAAACTCAGGGGATTTATTTGCGGTGGCGCCCCGCTTGATAAAACAATCAACGAGTTTATGTGGACCATAGGCATTCCGGTTTATAACGGCTACGGCTTGACAGAAACGAGCCCGGCGCTGACTTTGAGCAGCATTAGCGAGGTACGGTTTGACTCAGTCGGCAAACCACTTGAGCGAACGGAGCTCAAAGTCGCCGCAGACGGTGAGCTTCTTGCCAGGGGACCGCAGGTGATGAAAGGTTATTATAAAGATGACCAGGCAACCGAGGAGACCTTTGAAGACGGCTGGTTTAAAACCGGCGACATTGCCCGAATTGACGAGGAAGGGTTCGTCTATATCATCGACAGGAAAAAAGAGCTGATTGTTACAGCGGGTGGAAAGAACATTGCTCCTCAGCCGCTCGAGAACGAACTTAAACTCGATAAATATATTTCACAGGCCATGGTTTTCGGCGACCGAAAACCATTCCTGGTGGCACTGCTTACACCAAACATAGAGCGGCTGATAGATTTAAGCCGGGAAGAACATCTTGATTATCTTGACACGGATGAGTTGGTAAAGAGCAGTCGGGTGAAAGAACTTTATGGGCAACGGATCCAGGAGATCAATAAGAACCTGCCTCCCTACAGCACCATAAAATACTTCGCACTTGTCGCTCGTGAATTCTCAATCGAAGGAGGAGAACTCACTCCGACGCTGAAGCTGAAGAGAAAGGAGATTTATTCGAAATACAAGCAGATCATCGAAGAGTTATACTCGAGTAACGGTAATGGCTTGGTTCTTCAGGAAAAAAACATAAATGGAGAAGAAAAATGAGGCAGATTAATCGGGTAGCGGTACTCGGTGCCGGGGTCATGGGGGCTACCATAGCTGCCCACTTGGCAAATGGCGGGCTGGATGTCCTTATGCTCGACATTGTCCCCCGCGAACTTACTGAGCAGGAAAAGGCAAAAGGCTTGACACTTGAGGATCGTATGGTGCGCGACCGCATTGCCCGCGAGGGCTTGCAGGGTTTGATGAAGATGAAACCGGCACCGTTCTACCTGAAAAAGTATGCTGAACATATCGAGGTGGGGAATCTGGAAGATGACCTCTCGAGGCTGGCGGATTGTGACTGGGTCATTGAAGTTGTCGTCGAATATATGCCAATCAAAATTGATCTGCTGAATAAAATATCCCCTCATCTTTCTCCAGGAGCCATCCTGACCACAAATACCAGCGGCCTTTCAGTAAATGAAATGGCTGAGGCGCTGCCAGCTGAGTTGCAGAAAAATTTTCTGGCTACTCATTTCTTCAACCCTCCCCGTTATATGCGCTTGATGGAGCTTGTGCCATGCACGGCAACTGACCCGCAAATCCTTGAGGGCATGGCAGATTTCTTAAGTAAACGACTTGGCAAGGGTATTGTCTATGCAAAGGATACCGCAAACTTTATTGCCAACCGCATTGGCGTCTATGCCATTTATAAAGGAATTCAGCACATGCAGGAAATGGAGATGACTGTTGAAGAGGTCGATTCAATCTCCGGTCCGGCCACCGCACGGCCTAAAAGTGCAGCATTCAGAACAGCAGATCTGGTGGGAATCGATACCCTCGCCCACGTGGGCACAAACTCTTATGATCAACTGCCGGACGATGAGCAGCGGGACGTTTTTAAACTGCCTGACTTCATGGCACTGATGATCGAAAAAAAGATGCTCGGTAATAAGAGTAAACAGGGCTTTTATAAAAAAGAGATGGTCGATGGTAAACGTATAATCTTTTATTACGATTATCTTAATGACAAATATAAACCACTTGAGAAACCGAAATTTAATTCCGTTCAGTCGGTAAAGCAGGTTGATGATCCTGGGCAGCGCTTACGAGCGCTGGTGAACGGTAGCGATAAAGCAGCTGAATTTGCCTGGAAAAGTCTTCGGGATACGCTGCTCTACGCTCTCAACCGAATACCTGAGATAGCCGATGACATCGTCAACATCGATAATGGCATGAAGTGGGGTTTCAACTGGGAAATCGGTCCCTTTGAGATGTTTGATGCAATAGGTGTCAAAGCGTTTGTAAAGCGGGCGGAAAAAGATGGTATAGACGTCCCGGACTCTATCAAAAACATCGATTCATTTTACCGCTTCAGCGATGGCGGTCAGAAGGAGTACCTGGATGTAACCACCGGCGACTACATACCAGTCCCCTCTAAGCAGGGGCAAATCCAGATCGAGATCCTGAAAAAAAGCGGCATGGTCGTTGAGAAGAACAGTAATTGTTCAGTCCTTGATCTTGGAGATGGTGTCTTCGGGTTTGAGTTTCATTCAAAGATGAACGCCATCAGCGGCGATATCCTGGCAATGACCCACAAGGCTGTCAAACGGGCCGAAGAAGAGGGTATCGGGCTTGTTGTAGCCAACCGGGGTACAAATTTTTCAGTCGGTGCCAACCTGATGCTGCTTGCCGTAGCTATGGCAGAGGGTGCCTATGACGATATCAATATGGTTCTGAGATCATTCCAGAAGGCGACCATGGCACTCAAGTACGCCAGGGTTCCAGTTGTGGCGGCACCATTTAACATGACCTTGGGCGGCGCCTGTGAATTCTGCCTGCATGCAGACAGTATCAATGCTTACGCTGAGACGTATATGGGGCTGGTCGAGATTGGCGTCGGTCTCCTGCCTGCTGGCGGCGGAACCAAAGAGATGTGCCTGCGTGCTGTTGATCTGGCACAGCAGTATGAAACAGATGTTCAGCCGTTTATCCTGAAAAACTTTAAGCAGATTGCCATGGCTACCGTATCAATGGGGGCAGCTGAATTGCCGGCAATGGGCTATATGCGTTCTGGTGACAGTATCAGTATGGATATTGATCTGTTAATTTCTGATGCAAAAAAGAAAGTTCAGGGGCTGGCGGTAAACTATCGTCCGCAGCGCCTGCGCAAAGATATTCCTGTGCCAGGGCGAAATGTAGCGGCAAGCATAAAAAGTCAGCTCTGGAATATGAAAATGGGAAATTATGTCACCGAATATGAGGCTGAAATGGGTGGCGTCATCGCTGACGTAATCTGTGGTGGAGATGTGAATCCGGGAACCCTGGTTTCCGAGGATTATCTTCTCAAGCTGGAGCGAGATAATTTCCTGAAACTCTGTGGTAATAAAAAAACTGCACAGCGAATTCAGCACATGCTGAAAACGGGTAAGCCGTTACGGAATTGATCATCTGAGAAAAGAAGAGACGACTATAATAGGGGATGAAAAAATGAAAACAGCCTACATTCTGGCAAGCTATAGAACTCCGGGCTGCCGGGCAAACAAAGGGAAATTCAAGGACATGCGCCCTGATGATCTGGCCGCACTGGCAATCAAAGGACTTCTGGAGCGCACCGGGATTGAACCGATAACGGTAGAAGATGTTTATCTTGGCTGTTCATTTCCTGAGGCTGAGCAGGGAATGAATATCGGTCGCGTTGCTGCCATGAAAGCCGGAATGCCGGTAGAGGTTCCAGGGCAGACCATCAACCGTTTCTGCTCCTCCGGTCTTCAGAGTATCGCCATGGCAGCCGAACGGGTAATGCTCGGATTTGCCGACTGCATCGTTGCCGGTGGCGTGGAATCCATGTCCTGCGTACCTTTGGGAGGACTGAAATACAGCGCCAATCCCGGTATGGCCGTAGACTGGCCGGAAGCATACTCCTCAATGGGTATTACTGCTGAACTTGTTGCTGAGAAATACGGCATAGACAGGACATCGATGGATCGTTTTGCTGCCGGGAGTAATGAGAAAGCAGCCAGGGCCATCAAGCAGGGTATATTTGCAGACGAAATAATACCCGTTGAAATAGAGAAGGACACTCTGGTCGACGGCAAGATAAAAAAAACAAAGGAACTCGTTACTGTTGACGATGGTGTCAGACCGGGAACGACCACTGAAACCCTGGCAAGACTCAGGCCGGCATTTAAGGTGGGGGGACCGGTTACCGCCGGAAACTCTTCTCAGATGACCGATGGGGCAGCTGTCGCGCTGGTTGTTTCGGAGGATTATCTGAAGAAAATCGATACGGAGCCAATGGCCCGATTTATGTCGTTTGCGGTGAAGGGTGTACCACCTGAGTTCATGGGAATCGGCCCGATTACAGCAATTCCAGCAGCCTTGAAAATGGCCGGATTGAAACAGCAGGATTTGCAGCTCATAGAGCTCAATGAAGCCTTCGCAGCCCAGGCGCTAGCCGTTATCAAGGAACTGGGGCTGGATCCGGAAATCATCAATGTCAATGGCGGAGCCATTGCCCTGGGGCATCCGCTCGGCTGCACTGGTGCCAAGTTGACGGCCACACTGCTGCACGAGATGGGACGCAGGAAGTTACGGTATGGCATGGTCTCAATGTGTATTGGCGGCGGAATGGGTGCCGCAGGAATTTTCGAAAAATTATAACCTGATAATAATCTCATGAGGGGAGACCAGATGACGGATAAAATAATGAAAGGTGGGGAATACCTGATTGCAGACACGGCTTGTGAGGATATTTTTACCCCGGAAGATTTCAGTGACGAGCAGCGGCAGTTTGGCGAGACCACTGAACTATTTATCGAAAAGGAGATTGTTCCTCACCTGGAAGAGATTGAAGCTCAGAATTTTGATCTGGTTGTCGAAGGCATGCGTAAATGCGGTGAAATTGGCTTGCTGATGATGGATGCACCTGAGGAATATGGCGGGCTTGAGCTTGACAAGGCTTCCTCGATGCTGGTGGCCGAAAAAATTTCGACAGGAGGATCATTTTCAGTCGCCTATTCTGCTCACACCGGTATCGGAACCTTGCCACTGATTTATTATGGCACCGACCAGCAGAAGGAAAAATACCTGGAGAAGATCATCTCAGGTGAATGGTGTGCTGCCTATTGCCTGACTGAACCCGGATCTGGCAGCGATGCGCTCGGTGCCCAGGCCTCAGCAATATTATCTGAAGATGGCAGCCACTATATTTTAAACGGCACAAAGCAGTTTATTACCAACGGCGGATTTGCCCAGTTATTTACCATCTTTGCTAAAATCGACAAGGAACATTTTACGGCATTTCTTGTGGAGAAGGATTTTGAGGGTCTTGTTGTCGGGCCGGAAGAGAAGAAACTTGGTATAAAGGGTTCCTCTACAACCCAGATCATCCTGGACAATTGCAAGGTGCCGGTAGAAAATCTGCTCGGCGAGGCGGGGAAAGGCCATAAGATCGCTTTTAATGTTCTCAATGTCGGTAGATTCAAGCTTGGAGCTGGGGTGACCGGCGCCGCGAAAATGGCACTCGTTACCGGTATCAAGTATGCAAACGAGCGCAAACAGTTTAAAAGGAAGATAAGCAGCTTTGGTGCTATTGTTGAGAAAATTGCCGATCTGACAGCTGATCTTTTCGCTTCTGAGTCGCTGATATACCGGCTGGCAGGACTGCTGGACAACAAGCTTGCCACCATTGAGAAGGGAATAGACAATTATTATGTCGAATACCAGAAAGGAATCGAAGAGTATGCCCCTGAATGCGGGATATCGAAGGTGTTCTGTAGCGAGGTCCTGGCGAGAACCGTTGATGAAGTCGTTCAGATTCACGGAGGCTATGGATACGTCAGTGAATATCCGGCGGAACGGTATTATCGGGATGAGCGAATTAACCGTATCTTTGAGGGCACAAACGAAATCAATCGCTTGCTGATTCCCGGTATGATCCTGAGAAAGTCGATGAAAGGTGAACTGCCGCTTCAGGCTGAAGCGATGAAAGCCTTCGAGTCCTTGATGACCCCGAGCTTTGAAGAGCTGGATGACTCAATACTGTTTGCGGCGGAAAAAGTGCTGATCAAAAACTTGAAAACGCTTTTCCTGATCCTGTCAGGTGTCGGGGTCCAGAAATTTATGGATAAGTTGGCCGATGAACAGGAAATTCTCATGGCAGCAGCTGACATTGCTATTCAGATTTTTGCCCTTGAGAGTACCGTACTGCGAGCTGAAAAACATTTCGCCAACGCCAGTGAGAACAGGAAAGCGTTGCTGTCAGCCGCCGTCAAGGTTTTCGCCTTCAGTGCGACCGAAATAGCCGGCTCGGCAGCCAAGAAGGGAGCTTTTTACATAGAAGAAGGTGATACCCTTACTATGATCCTGTCAGGAATCAGACGATTTGCAAAATATGATGCAACCGGCCTGCTGGCGGCAAAACGGCTGCTTGCCAAAGCAGCCTGCGAAGAAGAAAAATATCTTTTCTCATAATGAGCAAACTCTGTCCCTGTCCCGGAGCCTTTTTTGTGGATTCCGGGACAAAAGGGCAGGTTACATGGCTTGGTTGTTTCTCGGTGTGACATGATACCAACGCAATATACCGTAGACACACCCTATATGGTTGGTCCGGTACATTGTTACACCATCGAGTTAAATGGTGAGCTGGTGCTGTTTGATACCGGCCCGCCGACTGAACAGGGAACGCAGTTTCTGCAAAACCACATTGACCTTGAACGTCTCAGGCACGTCATCGTCACTCATTGTCACATTGATCATTACGGCCAATCATACTGGCTTGAGAAAAACAGCGATGCTGCCATATATTTTCCCTATCGGGACATCCTGAAGGTCAGATGTCATGAAGAACGAGTGGAGAAGATGTTTGACCTGCTCTCGGGTTTGGGGTTTGGCGGTGATTACCTGGACACCTTACGTGAATCCTTCTATCGAAACGTAATATTTCCGCCGTTTCCCGACAACTACCTGACAGCTGAGCACGATATTCCGGAGACGCTTGACATTGAAATACTGAGCTGTGCCGGCCATTCCCAGAGTGATCTCGTCTACACCGGCAGTAACTGGGCGATTACCGGTGATACGCTGCTCCGTGGTATCTATCAGTCGCCATTGCTGGACATTGATCTTGAGGCTGGGGGCAGGTTCAATAACTACCAGGCTTACTGCCGGACCCTTCTGAAACTTGCCCAACTGAGAGATAAAACGATCCTGCCCGGGCATCGGCAAAGAATAGAGAGCGTTGATGCAACCATCCACTTCTATATCTCAAAAACACTCTATCGCACGCTGCTGCTCCAGCCTCATATCAGGGACTACTCCGTGGCCCAGGTTATCGACCGTGTTTTTGGCAAACAGCTGACAGATCCGTTCCATATCTACCTGAAAGCCTCCGAGATAATGTTCATGAAAGATCTGCTTGAGAACCCGGAAACGCTGCGAACGGCGCTTGGGCAGATTGGCTTGTTTGAGAAAGTCAAAGATAATTTTGAGCGGGTCTTCTCCTGACCCGATACCCTTAGAGGGAGCACGTTCATGAAAGGTTTTGACATCCTGCCGGTACTCACCTTGCGGGCAAAAGGTTCGACATTCTGGCTCTGGGTTCTTAACAGGGTACTGCGCTGGACGATACCATTTAACCGCCCTCACGGTTTCGAACTCCTTGAGATCGGGGAGAATGTGGTCAGGACAACAGCTCCATACAAGCGTACCAATCATAACCATGTCAGGGGCATACATGCCTGTGCAATCGCCACCGTGGCGGAGTTTTCTGCCGGCTTTCTGTTGCTGACAAAACTTGATCCGAAGCGCTATCGGTTGATCATGTCACGAATTGAAGTTGAATACCTTTACCAGGCAAAAGAGCGAATTTTTTCTGAGTGTTTTATGGCACCTGAGGTGCTGGATCAAGCGGTATACAAACCCTTGCAGGATAAGGATTCTATCACGATTACACTTAAGAGCGATGTAAAAGATTTCTCAGGAAATGACATAGCAGTTGCCTCTACCAGCTGGCAGGTAAAACGGTGGGACCAGGTTCGTACGAAACTTTGACTTAAATGCGGGCAGCAGAGAAGATTGGCCCTGAAAAAACAAAACGACCGGGTGAGGTTAAGGAGATTTAATGATGTTGCTGAATCCCAAAGCATATTCTGTAGATTACCAGGATCCATGTTTTCAGGATCTTGTTGACAAAACCATCAACTTTTTTGAAACCAAAGGGTTGAAACAGATAAAAAAAGATGATCAGTCCATGGTGTGGTATGACGATTTTCTGACCTTTGTAAAACAGGAGAAGGTCTTTGCCACTCTTTTGACCCCTGGCAGATATGGAGACGGAGATAAACGCTGGGATATGAGGCGCCTCTGTCTGTACAATGAGATACTGGGGTTTTACGGATTGTGCTATTGGTATGCCTGGCAGGTGACCATTCTTGGTTTGGGGCCAATCTGGATGGGAGAAAATGAAGAACTGAAACAGCGAACAGCCTGTTTGCTGGATGAGGGCGGACTGTTTGCCTTCGGACTTTCGGAAAAAGCCCACGGTGCTGATCTTTATTCAAGCGAGATGACGCTTTCACCAGATGGGAACGGCAGATACCGTGCGAATGGCTCCAAATACTATATCGGCAACGGTAACTGTGCTGCGCTTGTTTCAACATTTGCCAAAATGGCAGACAGTGGTGAGTATGTTTTTTTTAGCGTTGATCCATGCCGTTCCCAGTACGAATGCGTCAAGAAGATTGATACTTCCGGGGTCCGCCAGGCATATGTGGCCGAATATGCATTAAGAGATTATCCGGTCACGGAGGCGGATATTATTTCTCGTGGCAAACATGCCTGGAACTCTTCACTTAATACTATCAATATCGGTAAATTTGAACTTGGCTGTGCCTCAATTGGAATCTGTTCACATGCCTTTCACGAGGCCCTGAACCATGCTTGCTCCAGGAACCTCTACGGACGATTTGTCACCGATTTCCCGCATGTTCGCAGGATTTTCTGTGAGGCATATGCCCGCCTGGCTGCCATGAAACTGTTTACCTGGCGTACGGTCGATTATTTGCGGGCTGCATCCGATGATGATCGCCGCTATCTGCTCTTTAACCCCGTTGTTAAGATGAAGGTAACCGGACAGGGTGAAAAGGTGATCAATATGCTGCACGAGGTGATAGCTGCCAAAGGGTATGAGCAGGATACCTATTTTGAAATGGCTATCCGTGATATAGGCATGCTGCCAAAACTAGAAGGTACCGAGCATGTCAATATGGCACTGATCATTAAATTCATCCCTAACTACTTTTTCGATCCTGTTGACTACCCTGAGGTAGTTCGGAGTACAGAAATATCCGATGATAACTATCTCTTCAACCAGAAAACCGGAGGGCTTGCGGAGATTACCTTTCCAGACTACGAGCGAGCCTATGAGTCCATTTCTGGTGCAAATGTTGCCATCTTCAAACAACAGGCTGAGCTTTTTAAGTCAGCTTTGATGCAGGCGCCGCCAAGCCGGGAGCAGAGGGCTAATGTCGATTATATGCTTGCTGCAGGTGAACTTTTTACCTTGATTGTTTATGCTCAGTTAATCCTGGAAAACAGCAGAATATATGCTGTCGACTCAGACCTTCTTGAACAGATTTTTTCTTTTCTGGTAAAAGACTTTTCCGCCTCTGCGCTGCAGATGGTTTTAAATTACGAGAACAGTGAAGACCAGGATGATTTTTTCAGATCAATGCTTAAAAAGCCGGTATTTGATGAAGAATGTCGCAGTCGGCTCTGGGAACAACAGGTATTTGCATTCAAAGATCGATACCGAATGAGTGAATAAAAACAGGGAAGCGGTTGAAAAATAACTATGGGACATCATTCTGACACAAGAGACAATATCGTACCACTCATTGACCGGTTGAACAGGTACCCGATTGGACTCCCGGATAGCAATCAACTCAGACAGATTCTGGCAATTCTCTTTTCTGAAGATGAAGCCTTTGTGGCATCACGTTTTCCGCTTCAGGAGGCCTCATTGCCCGAATTAATCCGGGCCACCGGATTTAAAGAGCAGGCTCTCGTCGAGGTCCTTGAAAAAATGGCTGATAAAGGACTGGTCATGGATCTGCCCTATAACGGAAAGATATATTACCTGCTGTTACCCGGTTTGATTGGTTTTTTCGAGTTTACCTTCATGAAACAACGCCAGGATCTCCCCATTGAGGAATTGGCTCAGCTCATGCATGAATACCTCTTCGAAGATCCTGAAAACCTGATGGGAAAGGAGATGTTTGCCAGCAAAACGCCGCTGACTCGCAGCCTTCCCTACGAGGAGCACATCCCAGTTAATTCGGTGGTCACGACCTATGAGAGTGCCCGGCAGATCGTTCGTGATGCTGGCTATGGTGCTATCGCAATGTGTTACTGTCGGCACAAAAAGGAGCATCTTAATCAATCCTGTGACAAAAATGCACCAACACAGGAAATCTGCATATCTCTTGGCAATGCCGCGCGCTTTATGGTCCGGCGTGGTTTTGCCCAAGAGCGGAGTGTCGAAGACCTGCTGCTGGTTCTCGACAGGGCCCGAGAACTCAACCTGACCCACATAACAGATAATATCCGCTATAAACCATCCTTCATCTGCAACTGCTGCTCCTGTTGCTGTGAACTCCTTGGCGGTGTCATGCGTGGTTTTCCACTTGGCGTGGCGAAAGCAAGTTATACGCTTGAAATTGCAGCGGAAACCTGCCTTGGATGTGGGTTGTGCAGTAACGCTTGTAATGTCGAGGCATTGGTTCTGGCAGAGCGCGAGGACAGCAGCTTGAAGAAAATTGCTCGGGTTTCTGAGGAAAAATGTTTAGGCTGCGGTGCCTGTATTTCTGCCTGTAAAACCGGATCATTATCCCTGACCCCGAGAGTACGGCCTGAACCGCCGGCAAGAAAGCGCGATTTGTTTGCCAGGATTCTCAAAGAAAAAAAACGATTTACCCCCTTTGTTATCGAGGGCGTAAAGAAAAAGATAATGAGTGTTGTGGGCCGTGGGCGATAGTCTCTAGATAAAGAATCGCTGCAGGCTGAAATAGCACAACGGCAGGAAAATACCGGGCAACAGATTTCCGACCCGGATGGCCGTTATTTTCAGCATATTAAAACCTATGGCCAGAATCAGCAGGCCGCCAACCGAGGTCATCTGACTGATCGTTTCGGTTACCAGGTATCCCTTCAGGAATACTGCCATCAGTGTGATCAACCCCTGGTAAATAAATACTGCAAGGCTTGAGAAGAGAACTCCAAGGCCGAGGGTCGAGGCAAAAATAATTGAAGTTACTCCATCAAGCACTGATTTTGCATAGAGCGTCTGGTGGCTGCCGGTGAGGCCACTTTCAAGCGACCCAACAATGGCCATGGAGCCGACGCAGAAAACAAGACTTGCCGTGACAAATCCCCTGGCAAATGAGCTCTGGTCACTTGATTTTGATGCCACTCTGCTTTCCAGATAGCTTCCCAGTCTTTCCAGTTTTTCCTCTATTTTCAAGAACTCCCCTATCACCGCTCCGAGAATTACAGAGAAGATGACAACCATCATGCTGTCTGAGCTGAGTGCACTTTTTATGCCAATCAAAACGACAGAAAGTCCCACCCCACTCATGACAATATTCTTGTAGTTCTCAGGAATACCCTTGCTCAAGAGGAGGCCGATCAGGCTGCCGCCTATAATCGCCAGTGCATTTACGATTGTTCCAAGCATGTTGTTTTAGGCGTATGATTCAATGGTTACAGGTGATGATTGAAATAGATTAATTGCAGCAGAACTCTTATACCATCGTGAATCTTTTGCAAAGCCTTATTTCCAATAATTACTATGCTATCAGCAATGACCAGTCGGTAAGAATCATGATGGATGAGATTGGAGAGTTGGTTAGCTGTTTAGAAAAATCGAACGTCAGAATGGGCAGGATGATGATGGCTATTCACTCGGGAATAGAGGTGATTGCACTATCGTTTTGACCGGTGGGCGACGCTGCTTGAGCGGATATGGCGAGACCATCAGGAGGAATGATCGTTTTTAAGAAATTCAGTTATCCGGACACGGTAACTGACAATATCTCCGCGCAGGGATGAGAGACTGGCCATTTTTTGATCAACAAGAGAAATATGACGATCAAGGATCTCGATGAGCTTGGGTGTGATCGTATGAAATTCCTGTTCATTTATATCAAAAATATCTGAGAGTTCATGGATTTCCTTGAGTGAGATGCCAAGCCCTTTCAGTTTGAGAATAAATTTAAGCCGCAAAACATCATCTTTATTATAGGTCCGGGTCCCCCCACCAAGACGTTCAGTCTTGCCCATCAGACCAATTTCTTCATAGTATCGGATGGTCCGCGTTGTTATGGAAAGTTGTTTTGCCAATACTCCAATCTGGACAGAATCACTGCGTTTTTGTGCCATGGCTTTCCTTTCGTATCAATAAGATCATCGTGTGATCAGTGCTTGTTGACAGAGGTATAGTAAAACTGACGGATAGAGAGAACCGCCATTATCCTGGTTTACCTTTACGTAACATTACGAGCTAACATATCATGAGGGTCGAGGGACTGTCAAACAAAAAATATTTAAATACAGTGCAGCTGCATAGAGTTTATCCGGCGAGGGTTCGACTTGAGAGTTTTTGTCTTGACCTTTACGTAAACACATTTTATAAAGAGCAGATAAATAGTGGTGATTTCGGTTACGGGAACATTAACAGCTGTTGATCTGTTGATTTCTGATCACAACGTATTTGGAGAACAGGATGGAATTCACTCGCGAGATTTATTGGAATGTCGGCCATGGCGCCCTGACTCTTATACCAATGTACCTCCTAACTATTGCTGCCATAACCCTCCTGGTCAAGGCATTTCTCAAAAGGGTTGCAGTATATAAACAGGGGCAGCCGCTGAATAGAACCGATAACCTGGGAGTAAGAATCAGCGATCTGCTGCAAAATGTAGTCCTGCAGAAAAAGGTTACTGCAGTTACCTGGCCCGGGCTTTTTCACGGTCTCTTTTTCTGGGGTTTCCTGCTTTTATTCATCGGCACAACGCTCATTGTGATTCAGGCAGATTTTACCGATCTGTTTTTTGATTACGTTTTTCTCAAAGGGACGTTTTATAAACTCTTTTCCATTACCCTTGACGTCGCCGGTATTATAGCCATCTTCGGCCTCGGCGTTCTTTTTATCAGGCGATATGTTCTGAAACCGGAGGGCTTAGAAACAAAAAGAGATGATGCCATAATGCACGGACTGCTCTTTGTCATCTTACTCACCGGGTTTGTTATTGAGGGTGCCCGTATGGCAGTCACAGAACTTGGCGCTCCATTAGCCGTATGGTCTCCTGTGGGACTGCTCTTTGCTAAGGGGATGGCAGGTATCGGGGAGGATGGGCTGCGAGTGGTGCACAAGATCACCTGGTGGTTTCACCTGTTGCTCGTTATGGGTTTTATTGTCCTGATTCCCCTCACCAAATTTCGACATATTTTTACAACGAGCGTCAATTATCTGTTTGTGGACCGTGGCCCGAAGGGCAAACTGACCAGTCTTGATCTCGAGGATGAGGATGCTGAAAAATTTGGTGTTACCGAGCTTTCCGATATGACCTGGAAGGATATCTTTGATGCTGATGCCTGCACGCTCTGTAAGCGCTGTCAGGATCGCTGTCCCGCCTGGAATACTGAAAAGCCGTTGTCGCCGATGAAAGTGGTAAACCAGATCGGTGATATTGCCTTTGGTAATCCGGAAGCGGATCTGATCGGAACCATCGGCAAGGACGTGCTCTGGTCCTGCACAACCTGCGGGGCGTGCCAGGAAATATGTCCCGCCTCCATAGAACATGTCAGTAAAATAGTCGACATGAGGCGCAGTATGGTTCTGATGGAAGGAGAGTTTCCCGGTGAAGAGGTCATGACCGCCATGGAACAGACTGAAGTAAACGGCAACCCCCTCGGTATCGGTTATGCCTCACGTGGTGACTGGGCCCAGGAACTGGATGTCCCTCTTCTGTCTGAGACCTCAGATATTGATATTCTCTACTTTGTTGGCTGTTATGCATCTTTTGATAAACGCAATATAGCTGTTGCCAGCAGCTTCGTGAAGCTCTGCCGGGCAGCGGGAATCACCGTTGGAATACTTGGCAAGGAAGAAAAGTGCTGCGGCGAACCCATGAGGAAAATGGGTAATGAATATCTCTACCAGACCCTGGCCATGGAAAATATCGAATTGATAAATTCTTCAGGAGTCAGGAAAATTGTTACGACTTGTCCGCACTGCTATAACACACTCGAAAAGGATTATCGTGACCTTGGTTTAGAAGCGGAGATTGAGACATACACCGTTTTTCTCGCCGGGCTTATCTCATCGGGAAAATTAAAACTGAAAAACACACCCATGTCCTGCACCTATCACGACTCCTGCTACCTTGGCCGCCATAATGATATTTATGATGCACCCCGAGATCTGATCAAGGCAGCGGGAGGGCAGCTGGTGGAGATGGAAAAAAACAGAGCAGAAGCATTTTGCTGCAGTGCCGGAGGGGGACGAATCCTTGCCGACGAGACCATTGGTGAACGGATCAATGTGAGGCGCGTACAGATGGCCTCAGAAACCGGTGCCGAAACGCTGCTCTCAAACTGCCCGTTTTGTCTGACCATGTTTGAAGATGGCGTTAAAGGAGCCGATATCGAAGATTCTCTGAGACCAAGGGATATAGCCGAAGTTCTGGTGGAGCGGCTGGAACAGGGTTGACCGGAAACAGGGGTATAGAGGGTGATATAATAGTAATGGAGATGATCATGGTTGAAAAGATATTTGCTTCGCTGCCTCATTTATTTGTCCCACAATCTGTTGAAGAGTCGATCAGCTATTATTTTTCTTTAGAAGATATCAAGAAAACGGTCCGACTCTCTCCTGAGAGGTGCCTGGTTGAAGACGGCCGAACCGTCGAGAGCGCCGATTGTGTGTGCAAGACCAGTCAGGACTTTTTTGAAAAAATCTGGAACGAGGGGTATCGGCCCGGAATGGCAGATTTTCTATCCGGAAAGATCAAATCAAATGATCCGGGTGGATTACAAACTTTTTTAAAATCGTTTGGCAAAACAGTGTGAAGTGTATCTCTGAAAGGCAGACAGAGCCGTCAGAGAGACTGATATAGAAAGGGGGAGAAGAATGGTCCATCTGACGGAGATAAAGGTGCGTGGCTACCATGCAGATTTCTATGGGCATGTTAACAACGCACGATTTCTGGAATTTCTTGAAGAGGATCGCTGGGCCCATCTGGAGTCAAAAATTGATTTGAGAAAGCTGGTTCAAAATGGTCTGGTTTTTCTTGTAGTGAATATCAATGTCAATTATCGAAAAGCGGTCCCTGTTGGCGCAACCCTTTTACTTTCTACCATGCTCGAGAAGATCGGCAGTCGGAGTGCCGTTTTTAAGCAGGAGATTGTCTTCAAAGGATCAGGCGAAACTGCCGCTGATGCGCTGGTAACCTTTGTGCTCATGGATAAAAGCGGCAAGGCTGTTGCCATGACCGGAGAGTTGCTGGAAGAACTTGTTAAATTTGAAAAGTCACCCGCCTATGCCGGAGGCCGCTGATCTGATCGTCTGACAGCCTTAGCGAGCTGGAGATGCGGGTGGTCTTTTATATGAGAACTGTGATATGCTGAGGCCACAGAAAAAATTGACATAGAGATTTTCAGAACAGGCAGGACATAGACGTCGTGTTTGAGCATTCAACCGTTCCAATCGTTGCAAAGATAATTAATTGTCTGCCGCTTAAGCGGCAGTTTTTCAAAATCTAAAACGTGGAGAGACGAATGAAAAAGGCAATTTGTGTAATGACGGTGGCATCTCTGTTTGCCGCCGGTAGTGCGTTTGCGTCGGGCTACCGGATTC